>Ga0316207_10001079_pt1 | contig 36525 bp, 31 predicted proteins | sample 6weekpyrite_MG_FD_204943 | JGI IMG/M metagenome (GOLD analysis project Ga0316207, IMG submission 204943) | Microbial mat bacterial communities from mineral coupon in-situ incubated in ocean water Damariscotta River, Maine, United States -... | ecosystem: Environmental > Aquatic > Marine >... | reverse complement strand
TCTTTGTCATTGGCATCCAGAAAATCATGCGCGTAGGCCGCTGATTTTACCGAATTGCAGTCGCCTGACAGCATGTAGAAATGGGTGGCGTCGCCAAACGCCTCGACCGCCGCCTCGACCGCGCCAAGCGTGGCGCGCACCAGGCTCCATTCGCCCCAACCGCATTTGACGCGCTTGCGCGCGAAGGTAACCGACGGGTTATCGGCCAGCGCGGTTGTGATCTGGTTGAATGTATCATTGCCCGCACGAGCATCGAAATGGATCGAGATGTAGTCGCCAGCGGCCGTCAGGCGACGCGCCTGGAGGATGATCGCCTCCGGGTCCTTGTGGCACAACAGAATGAAGGCAATTTTTGCCATGCGCGAAACAGAAGCCTCAAACTTTCCTTATTGTTGTGCCAATAAGGCCAAATAGTGTTTAAAGACAGCCTAGATGTTTGACGAATTCTGTTCAATGCGCACATCTTGCAAAAAATATATTGGAGGCGAGTAAGGATGGGGTTTCCCGGAACCTGGATGACCGAAAGCGAAAGTGTTGTTTATCGCGTGGTCCCAAAATGCGCCTGCTCGACCATTGGGCAGATCATGTATTACACCGATTCGGGCGAGTTTTTTGACGGCGATATCCATGATGCCAAGGCCGGTCTGCACAAGTGGGCCCTGGAAAAATCGCAGCCTCTGATCGAGGCCAATGTGCGCGGCCACAAATCCTTTGCCTTTACCTGCGTGCGCAACCCCTACACCCGGATTCTATCCAGTTTCTTTGACAAAATCTGCGGCATTCAACGAAACGGCAAACGCTATCGCGGCAACCTGGTGCCGCTCCTGATCCAGAAATACGGCATCGAGGTCGGCGGCGAGGATGGCAAGGGCGAGTTTGATCAGATCGCCAGCTTTCGGCGGTTTCTGCTCTTTGCCCGCGACACCATCCGTTGGCGGCGCCCGATGGATCCCGATATCCACTGGTCGGCCATGTCGGGCCATATCGCGACCTATATTGCCAATGGCGGGCGCTATGACCGCATCTTCTGGACCGAGAATTTCAACGAGGGGATGCAGGGCGTGCTCGACGCGATTGAGAACAAGCATCAGATCGACCTGGAGACCATTCCGCGGTTCAACGAATCAGAAGGCCACGGGCCGAAACGCGCCCATCCGGTCGAGGATTATTTTGACGATCTGTCGAAGCACCTGGTCTACGAGATCTACAAGCGCGATTTTCAGCTGTTCAAGTATGATTTCGAGAACCCGGGCAACAAGATGCCAATCGGTGAGATCGACCTTGATGAAGTGCACGCGAAACTGGGCGATTGACGGCGGGGCCGTCGCGGTCCACATCCGCGCGATGACGCCCCAATAACAGGCAGGAGATCAGCCATGAAAGCGCGCGTGAAATGGGCCGAGGACCGAACCTTTATCGGCAAATCCGACACCGGTCATAACATTGTCTTCGGCACCAAAGAGGCCGATGGCACCACGCCCGGGCCCAGCCCGATGGAGCTGGTGTTGATCGGTACGGGCGGCTGTTCGGCCTATGATGTGATCTCGATCCTGGAAAAGGGGCGTGAGCCGGTCGAAGATGTGGTGGTCGAACTTGACGCCGACCGCGCCGATGCGACGCCCGCCGTTTTCACCCGCATCCACATGCATTTCATCGTCACCGGCCGGGGCGTGAACGCCGACAAGGTCGCCCGCGCGATCGACCTGTCAGTTGAGAAATATTGCTCGGCCTCGGCGATGATGGCCAAGACCGCGAAGGTCACGCATGATTTCGAGGTGGTCGACAGCGCCTGAGCGCTGCCTCAGATCAATCCCTGCTCGGCGAAGATCAGCTTCAGCGGCCGTTTCGGACGCGGTCCGATATGGCCGATCACCTCGGCGGCTGCCGCCACCCCCATGCGCCCGCATATCTCGGCATCGCGGCCCGAGGCCATGCCATAGATGAACCCGGCGGCAAATTGGTCGCCCGCACCGGTAGCATCGACGGGCGTGACGGCCGTCACGGGCACATGCACCTCCTGATCGTCCTGCCGGATAATGACCGGGTGGCCCGACCGGGTGCAGACAACGGTGGGGCAGACCAGCGCCGCCTCCTGCATCGCGGTCGCCAGATCATGGGTTTCGTAGAGCGACAGCCATTCAGCCTCGTTGCCGATCACGAAATCCATCTCATCCTCGATCAGCGCGCGGAAACTGTCGCGATGGCGATCAACGCAGAACGGATCAGACAGTGAGATACCGGCCTGGCCGCCGGCATGACGGCAGGCCGCCGCCGAGGCGGCAAATGCCTCCTTGCCCTTGTCCTTGTCGTAGAGATAGCCCTCGAGAAACAGGATCCGCGTATTTTCCATCACCGACGGGTCAACATCCTCGCCCGACAATTCCGCGCCGACGCCCAGATAGGTGTTCATCGACCGCTCGCCATCGGGGCTGACGAAAATCATCGACCGCGAGGTCGGCAGATGTTCGTCCCCACCCACCGGCGGATTGGGAAAATCAGTGCCCTCGGCCTGCATCCGTTCGGCGTAAAAACGCCCCAAAGTGTCATCGCGCACCCGGCCCACAAAAGCGGTCGCAAGGCCAAGCGAGCCGATCCCCGCCAGCGTGTTGCCCACCGATCCGCCCGGCGCCTGTGTCCGGTCGTTCATCGCGGCATAGAGCAGCTCGGCACGCTCACGCTCCACCAGTTGCATGATGCCCTTGGTGATGCCCATGTTTTCCAGAAAATCATCATCCCCGTGCGAGATCACATCGACCATCGCGTTGCCGATACCGACAACGTCGTATTTCTTGTTCATTCGGTTTTGTCCTCAAAAGCACAGAGATCGTTGATTAGACAGGTGGCGCAACCGGGTTTGCGCGCCTTGCATTTATAGCGGCCATGCAGGATCAGCCAGTGATGCGCATGCTGTTGAAATTCGGCCGGGATATTATCCTCAACGGCGCGTTCAACGGCATCGACGGTTTTGCCCGGACAGATGCCCGACCGGTTGCCGACGCGAAAGATATGCGTATCGACCGCCTGCGCGGGCATATGCCACCACATGTTCAGCACCACATTGGCGGTCTTGCGCCCGACGCCCGGCAGGCTCTGCAATGCGGCGCGGCTGGACGGCACCTGGCCGCCATATTCCTCGACCAGGATGCGGCTCAGCTTGATGACATTCTTGGCCTTGTTGCGGAACAGGCCGATGGTTTTGATATGCTGGATCAGGCGCTCTTCACCCAGATCGAGCATCTTCTGCGGCGTGTCGGCGATCTGAAAAAGCGCCGCGGTGGCCTTGTTCACCCCGGCATCGGTGGCCTGCGCCGACAGCGCCACGGCCACCACCAGCGTGTAGGCATTGGTGTGATGCAGCTCGCCCTTGGGCTCAGGTTCGGCATCCTGAAACCGTGCAAAGATCTGGTGGATCGTGGAATAGGGAAGCTGCTTGGCCATCGCGGTTTGCCGGGTCTGGGGGCGGATCAGCCTCTGACCTAGAGGCAGAGCGCGCGAAGATCAACGCGATGGCATCAGATTGGCGCGGGTCCGCGCCGAACCCCGATCTCACTTAGGCGCAAGTTTCGGGTCGCGCGGCAGGGACCGGGGCCTTACATCTTGAGCGCAAGGAGACATCCGCCATGACCACCAGAACCGAGACCGCCTATCATTACAATGTCATCCGCCGGGCGCTGAATATCATCGATGCAAACCCGGCCCCGGGCCCTTCGCTGGAGGAGCTGGCCCGCGCCCTCGACATGAGCCCGGCCCATCTGCAACGGGTGTTTTCGCGGTGGGTTGGCGTGTCGCCCAAGCGCTATCAGCAGTTTCTGGCGCTCGATCACGCCAAAACGCTGTTGCGCGACAAGTTCACAACGCTTGCCACAGCAGATGAAATCGGTCTCTCGGGCTCGGGTCGGTTGCATGACCTCTTTGTCAAATGGGAAGCGATGAGCCCCGGCGATTTCGCGGCAGGCGGCAAGGGCCTGCAGATCTCCTGGGGCTGGTTCGACAGCCCCTTTGGCCCGGCCCTGGTGATGGGCACGGAAAAGGGCATCTGCGGCATGGCCTTTGCAGCCGAAACCGGACCCGAGGCCGCGATGGATGATCTGCGGGCGCGCTGGCCGCAGGCCCGGTTCGCCGAAGATGCCGCGCTATTAAAGCCCTGGGCCGAGGCCGCCTTTGGGGCCGGGCCGGGACAGGCAAATCTCTATCTGATCGGCGCGCCCTTTCAAATCAAGGTATGGGAGGCTTTGCTGCAAATCCCGTCGGGCCAAGTCACCACCTATTCCGAGATCGCCCAATCCATCGGCACCCCCAAAGCCGCGCGCGCGGTCGGAACGGCGGTTGGCCGCAATCCAATCAGCTGGCTGATCCCCTGCCACCGGGCCTTGCGCAAATCGGGCGGGCTTGGCGGCTATCACTGGGGTCTGCCTGTCAAACGCGCCATGCTGGCCTGGGAAAGCGCCGAGGCGGAAATGCAGCGGCCCGCCTGAGGCTGTGGCAGTTTTCCGCCCGCGATGCGATTTCGCTCTGCCGTAACCGATAAGGGCTGCTATAGTGCCGCCCGAAAGACCCGCGTAAGCCGGGTCATCTTTGGGAAAGGCAGCATTATGAAACCCCGTATTCGATTGATCACGATTGGCGTCCTCGCCTCATTGGGCCTGGCCGCCTGCGAACCGCTCTATAACACGCCACCCGATCCGAACCAGAACCGCGCCCGCGACGGGGCTGTTCTGGGCGGTATGTTGGGCGGGTTCCTGGGGGCCGTTGCTGATGATGAGAACCGGGGCCGCAATGCGGTGCTTGGGGCAGCGGCGGGGGCCGCGCTTGGCGGGGCGATCGGGTATTCTCTGGACCAACAGGCTGCCGATCTGCGCGCCTCGATGGGCAATGACCAGATCCAGATCGACAATCGTGGCGATCACCTGCTTGTCACCATGCCCGATGGCATTCTCTTTGCCACCGACAGCGCCGCCATCAATGCCAGCCTGCAGGCCGATATCCGGGCGCTGGCGCTGAACCTGCAGCAATATCGCGACAGCACCGTCGATGTGATCGGCCATACCGACAACGTCGGGTCTGCCGACTATAATCAGGATCTGTCGGCGCGGCGCGCCAGTGCCGTGGCCGGGGTGATCCTGGAAGAAGGCGTTTCCCCCTCACGCGTGCGCAGCTTTGGCCGTGGCGAGGATGAGCCGGTGGCAACCAATCTCTCGCCCGAAGGCCGCGCCCTGAACCGCCGGGTCGAGATCTTCATCCGACCAACCAGCTGAACCGTCGGCTTTCTCTGGACTCCTTTCGATTTGGTCATATAATCTGACCAATTAGGAAGGAGTTCATTTTCATGCCGTTCCAACGTATTGATTCAGAGAAGCTCTCGCATTCCGTGGTTCGCCAGATCGAGGAACTGGTGCTGCGCGGTATCCTGCGCCCCGGCGAACGCCTGCCATCAGAGCGCGAGCTGTCAGAGCGGCTTGGCGTATCGCGCCCGTCGCTGCGCGAGGCGATCTCGGAATTACAGGATCGCGGATTGCTGACCACCCGGGCAGGTGCCGGCATCTATGTGGCCGAAGTTCTGGGCAGCGCCTTTTCGCCTGCGCTGATTCAGCTTTTCGCCGCTCATGACGAAGCGGTATTCGACTACCTTGCCTTTCGCCGCGACTTGGAAGGGCTTGCCGCCGCCCGCGCCGCTTTGTCGGCCACGCGGACCGACCTGAAGGTCATCAACCGGTTGTTTGAAAAAATGGAGGCCGCGCATGGCAAACGCAACCCGGCCGATGAGGCCGATCTGGACGCGCAGTTTCACCTCGCCATCATCGAGGCCAGCCATAACGTGATCATGCTGCACATGATGCGTTCCATGTTTGATCTTCTACAAGAAGGTGTTTTCTACAATCGGTCAATCATGTTCCGGCAGCGCAACACGCGCGACATCCTGTTGGAGCATCACCGCGCCATCAATCAGGCCATCCAGGCCCGCGACCCAGATGCCGCCCGCGCCGCAATCGAAGTGCATCTCGATTTTGTGCGTGACGCGTTGAGCCAGGAAAAAAAGGTCGAACGCAACGAAAGCATCGCCCAGTTGCGCTATGCGCATGAAGAGGAACGCTAGGCTTACTAGGGCGAGCCACCTGCAAAGGCATTGCCGTTCTGCCAATCGCAGGGCGCATCCTGCATTTCCAGATGCAACCCTGATCTTGTAGAAGAATTTGCGCGCGCCAGATCCTCGTTGAAATCGATCCCCAGCCCGGGGGTTTCGGGGGCGGCGATAAAGCCGTTTTCGACCCGGATCGTGGCCCCGATCAGATCGGCGTGAAACTCGGTTTCGATGGATTCGACCAAGAGCAGGTTGGGGCAGGTCACGCCAAGATGGATATTGGCGGCCCATTCCACCGGCCCTGCATAAAGATGCGGCGCGATCTGGGCCCCGAACCCTTCGGCCAGGGTGGCGATCTTCTTGCCTTCCCAAAGCCCCCCGGCCCGGCCAAGCGCGGGTTGCAGGATGGTAGCGGCCCCGGCGCGCAAAACGGCGGCAAACTCGGCTTTGGTGGTCAGCCTTTCACCGGTGGCCACCGGGATGCGCAGGGCGCGCGCGACCTCGGCCATGGCATCGTGATTATCAGGCGGGGTCGGTTCCTCGAACCAGACCGGGGCATAGGGCTCCAACGCCTGACCAAGCCTGATGGCCCCGCCCGGTGTAAACTGGCCATGCGTGCCAAAGAGCAGATCAGCCCGGTCGCCCACCGCCGCGCGGATCGCCTTGCAGAATGCCACCGACCGCGTGATGTCAGACATCGCGGGCATATGGCCGCCGCGCATCGTGTAAGGGCCGGCGGGGTCAAATTTTAGCGCGGTCCAGCCTTCCGCCACCTTGGCCGCCGCCGCCTCTGCCGCCATGTCGGGTGAGATCCAGAATGTATCCTTGTCGTGATGCGGCAACGGATAGAGATAGGTATAGGCGCGCAGTCGTTCATTCATGCGCCCGCCCATCAGGGCCCAGACGGGCCGGTCGCGCGCCTTGCCCAGAATATCCCAACAGGCAATCTCCAACCCCGAAAACGCGCCCATGACGGTGGGGTCGGGGCGTTGCGTGAAGCCGCTGGAATAACTGCGCCGGAACATCCGCTCGACATCCTCGGGGTTTTCACCCTCGAAATAGCGCTGATAGACATCCGAGATCACCGCCTCCATCGCGGCGGGCCCGACGGTCGAGGCATAGCATTCGCCATAGCCCGCGATTCCGCAGGCGGTGGTCAGCTTGGTAAAGATCCAATACCGCCCGCCCATTCCGGGATTGGGCGGGGCCACGGTGAATATCTCAAGGCCCGCGATTTTCATGACAGCACAATCACATTGCGGCGGGCATGGCCGCTCTTGGTGTCGGCAATTGCCTCATTGATCTGATCCAGACGCCATCGCTTCGATATCAGCTCATCGAGCTTCAGCCGCCCCTGCCCATACATATCGACCATCCAGGGGATATCGCGGGCCAGAACCGTGTCGCCCATCTTGGTCCCTTTCATGCCCTGCCCCACGGCGGCGATGATCACCGGCTCGTATTCCGCCTTGGCCCCGCTATGCGGCATGCCCACCGCATAGACCATGCCGCCCCGCCCCAAAAGACGCAGCGCCTGGTCATAGGCGGGGATCGCGCCGACCGTGACAAAGACCGCGTCGGCCATGCGCCCATCGGTCAGCTTGGCGATCTCGACCCAGGGTTTTTCGGCATTGGCCAGCACGCCATCGGTGGCCCCGAAAGCGCGGGCATCCTCCAGCTTTTCGGCCGAGAGATCCATCGCGATGATCCGGGCCGCCCCGGCGATGCGCGCACCCTGAATGGTATTGAGGCCAACGCCGCCCGCACCGATCACCACCACGTTCTGCCCAGGCCGCACGCCGGCGGTGTTCACCACCGCGCCGATGCCGGTGATGACGCCACAAGCCAGCAGGCTGGCGACATCGGCGGGCATATCATCGGGCAGCGCGGCCAGCTGGCTTTGATGCACAATCGCGGCCTCGGCAAAGGCCCCGCATTCCATTGCCTTCACCGCAGGCGTGCCATCGGCCAGCGTGATCGTCGGACCGGCATCGGTATTGCCATCGCAATAGACCGGCGCGCCCGATGCGCAGGAGCCGCAGCTGCCGCAGGATTTGATCAGCGTCACCAGCACTTTCTGCCCGACCGAATAGGCGGTCACGCCCGCGCCGATGGCGGTGATCCGTCCTGCCGCCTCGTGGCCGTAGACCGCGGGCAATTCACCGCCCCAGCCACCGTCGATATAGGAAATATCGGAATGGCAGATCGCCACGGCCTCCAACCGCACCTCGACCTCGCCCGCAGAGGGCGGGCGCAGGGTGATCTCCTCAATCGTCAGATCCTGCCCGAAGGCATGGCAAATAGCGGCTTTCACGGTGGTCATCGGCGGCACATCCCTGTTCCCTTTTGCCGGAGCATGCGGCGCAGGGCGGTGACCCGCAAGCCCGAACGCGCCCGGAACTGCGTTTCATTGCGACACGAAAAGCGGGCAGTTGCGCATCGATGCCAACTGGCCGACAAAGACAGGGAACAGATTTTTCCGGACCACAGACCATGCAAACCCTCAAGATCGGCGACAACAACCTGCATTTCCGCGATGAGGGCGATCCCGGCGGCGCGCCGGTCGTGTTTTCCAACTCGCTCGGCACCGATCTGCGGCTCTGGGACGATGTGGTTGCCCTGCTGCCCCCCGGGCTGCGCATCATCCGCTATGACATGCGCGGGCACGGCCTGTCCGATTGCCCGCGCGCGCCCTATGCGATGGGCGCTATGGTGCATGATCTGGAAGGGCTGCTGGATGCGCTTGAAGTGCGCGACGCGGTGCTGGTCGGCCTCTCGGTCGGCGGCATGATCGCCCAAGGTCTGGCGGCCAAGCGGCTGGATCAGATCCGGGCCGTCGTGCTGTCCAATACCGGCGTCAAGATCGGCACCAAGGATCTGTGGCAGGAGCGGATCGACATGATCGCGGCGCAAGGGTTGGCCGCAATGTCGGACGCGATCATGGAGCGCTGGTTTTCCCGCAAGTTCCGCAAGAGCGGCCCGATGGCCCCTTGGCGGCGGATGGTGGAAACCACGCCTGCAGAAGGCTATGCCGGCGTCTGCGCGGCCATTGCCGGCAGCGATTTCATCACGCCAACCAGCGGACTGCGCCTGCCCGCGATGGTAATTGCCGGATCCGAGGATGGCGCGACGCCGCCCGATCTGGTGCGCGATCTGGCGGGTCTCATCCCCGGAGCACGGTTCGAGCTGATGCGCGGGGCGGGCCATCTGCCTTGCGCCGAACAGCCCCGCGACTATGCCGCCCTGCTGACCGATTTCCTAACCTCCATCGGGCATGGGCGCGCGTCATGAGCATCAGCCCCTTTGACAGCGCGCTCTATCGCGATCTCTTTGTCGAACCCGAAACCGCCCGGCTCTTTTCCGACAACGCCGAGATCCGCGCCATGATGCTGGTCGAAGGCGCGCTGGCCAAGGCGCAGGGCGGGCTTGGCATGATCCCCGAGACAAGCGGCGCGTTTCTGCACCGCGCGGCGATGGAGATCGCGGTCGATCCCTCTGGCCTGGCGCGCGAAACCGGGCAGAACGGCGTGCCCGTGCCCGCATTGGTCGCCGCCATGCGCGACGCGCTGGACGCCCCCGAACACGCGCAATTCCTGCATTGGGGCGCGACCAGTCAGGATATCATCGACACCGGCCTGATCCTCAGGCTGCGTCAGGCGCTGAGCCTGATCGAGGCGCATCAGGTGCGGCTTTTGCGCGGTCTGGGTGCTCTGGCGCAAACCCACGCAGACACGCCCATGGCCGGGCGGACCTATGGGCAGATGGCAACCCCCACCAGTTTCGGCGCGGTGGTGGCGTCCTGGGGCTGGCCGCATCTGGGCCATCTGGACCGGCTGGACGCGCTGCGCCCACGGCTCTTGCAGGTCTCGCTGTCGGGGGCAGCGGGCACCGGTGCGATCTTTGGCAAGGCAGGCCCTGCTCTGCGTGCCGCCCTGGCCGAGGCGCTTGGCCTGGCCGACCCGGGCCACAGCTGGCACAGCACCCGCGACGGCATCGCCGAACTGGCCGGCTGGCTCACGCTGGTCGCGGGCAGCCTTGGCAAACTGGGCGAGGATCTGGGCCTGCTGGCGCAAAGCGATACCGGGGAGGTGCGATTTGGGTCGGCCGGAGCCTCATCAACCATGCCGCAGAAACAGAACCCGGTGGGGGCGTCGGTGCTGGTGGCGCTGTCGCAGCATGTCAACGCGCTGAACGGGGCGGTGCAGGGGGCGGCGCTGCACCGGCAGCAACGCGATGGCGCGGCCTGGTTTACCGAATGGCTGAGCCTGCCGCCGATGATCATGGCCGTGGCCAAAGGCCTGGCGCTGGCCGCCGATCTGATGGAAACGCTGGCCCCGCAAACCGACCGGATGGCGCAGAACCTGGCCGATCCTCTGGACCTGATCCAGGCCGAGGCGCTCAGCTTTGCGCTGGCCGCGCATTTGCCGCGCCCCGATGCGCAGGCCGTGGTCAAAGCGCTCTGCGCTGAGGCGACCCAGAGCGGCACACCGCTGAGCGCATTATTGGCGCGCGATCATCCCGGGCTGGACCTGACCTTGCCCGATCCTCTGGGCCAGGCCCCGGCCGAGGCGCGCAAATTCGCCGCCGCCGTATCGGGGCGCGCGCGCGATGCCTGAGCGGCTGCCGCTCACTTTCATCATGATCACCATGGCGCTGGATGCGATGGGGATCGGGCTGATCATGCCGGTGATGCCCGATCTGATCCGCGAGGTGCAGGCGGTCTCGCTGTCGGATGCGGCGATCTGGGGCGGCATTCTTGTTGCCTCTTTCGCGGTCACCCAGTTCCTGTTCAGCCCGACGCTCGGCAATCTGTCGGACCGTTTCGGGCGCAGGCCGGTCCTGCTGATTTCAATGGCGATGATGGCGGTCGATTACGTGATCATGGCGCTGGCGGGCACCATTTGGTGGCTCTTGATCGGTCGCCTCCTGGGCGGCGTCACCTCGGCCACGCATGCCACCGCCTCGGCCTTTGTCGCCGACATATCGCACCCCGATAAACGGGCGCAGAATTTCGGGCTGATCTCGGCGGCGTTCGGCATCGGGTTTATCATCGGCCCGGTCATCGGCGGCTTGCTGGCAGGGTTCGGGCCGCGCGCGCCCTTTATTGCCGCCGCGCTTTTTGCCATTGCTAATCTTGCCCTTGGCTATTTGGTGCTGCCTGAATCCCTGCGCCCCGAAAAACGCCGGCCCTTCGTCTGGCGGCGCGCCAATCCCCTGGGCGGGTTCATGCAGATCGGCAAATTGCCGGGTCTGAAATGGATGCTGGTGGCAATGTTTTTCTATTCGGTCTCGGGCTATGTCTATCCCGCGATCTGGGCCTATTACACGCAGGAGGCCTTTGGCTGGGACGCGCGCCTGGTGGGGATGACGCTGGCGCTTTACGGCACTGGCATGATCATCGTGCAAGGCGGGTTGATCCGCATCGTGATGCCCTGGTTGGGCGAGGCGCGGGCCGTGACCTATGGGCTGATCATCGACGTGCTGGCGCTATTGGCCTTTGGTTTTGCCAGCCAGGGCTGGATGATCTGGGCGCTGACCCCCTTTGCCGCGCTCGGCTCGATCGCCACGCCCGCGATCACCGCTTTGATGAGCCGGCGCGCCAGCGAAGACCAGCAGGGCGAATTGCAGGGCGTGTTGGGCTCGATCAACGCGATGTCGATGATCCTGTCGCCGCTGATCATGACGCAGACCTTTTTCTGGTTCACCCGCGAAGGCACCAGTTTTTACCTGCCCGGCGCGCCGTTTCTCCTGGCGATGGTGCTGATGGCCGCGGCACTCGCCATTTTTCTCTCGGTCCTGCGCCGCCCGGCTTAATCCTCTGCCGCCCCGATGCGGATATGGGCCATGATCTGGCCATGGTCCGAGGCCAGTTTGTTATAGGGGGCTTCGGGGTGCGAGCCATCGGTCAGGTGATCGTTCAGAACCGAAAAATAGGTCATCTCACCGATTGCATCCGCGCTCTCGGGCAGGAAATGCCGCGACAGGTAGATCTGGTCGATGCTCTCGAATTTGCCGCCAAAGGCTGCCGTATAAACCATGTCGCGCAAGGATTTGCGGACAAAGAGGCGTTCGGCAGAATGCAGCCGCGCGGCCTCGACATCGGTTCGGATCTGTTCGGCCTCGGATTTGCTGTAGCGATCATTGGCCTGGGCCGCATCATGGCGGCGCATCCAGGCGTAATTCTTGAACGGCACCTCACCTGCGATGATCTCGGATGAGACCGAGTTTTCGTGATCGTTGAAATCGCCCGTCACGATGACAGGGCGGTTTGCGGCCAGCTCTTCGATGATATGCCTGCGCAGGATAAAGGCCTCGGCCATGCGCCGCAACGCCGCGCGCAGGCTGCCCATGGCGCGGGCCACCGGGTCGTAATTCGTCAGATCGGCGGCGGGCGCAAACTCGGCCCCCGCAGGTCGGTCAAATTCACCCAGTTTGGATTTCAGGTGACAGTTGAACACCGTCACAACTTTCCCGCCCATCTCGATCCGGGCCTTGAGGATGGGGCGCGACAGGCGGGCCAGCCTGAAACTGCCCGCGCCCGCATCGCCGCCAAGCGCGGAAAACGGGATCTCCAGCGCGGGCTCCACCGCCTGAATGACCTCCGGTTCCCCGACAAAACCAAACCGGGACACCAGAGCAAGCCCCGGTCGCCTTTCACCCGGACCGCCATCGTTGAGGTTGGGCGCAAAGGCCAGCGCGGCATCGGCGTAGCCTTCGACCTTGAGACGCCGGAAAATGGCCTTGCGCGAATAGCGCCGGCGCGGATCGGGCTGCGCCACCTCGTTCAGGTCCTGGCCGCGCCGGTCGGCCTCTGCCATCACATCGGCCAGCGCGCTTTCGGTAAAGATCTCCTGAAACCCGATCACATCGGCATCCAGCGCCAGCACCTGTTCCGCCAGCCAATCGCGTTTCCAGGCATATTCCTCGGCGGTGAATTTCTCGAACCGGTAATATTCCTGTTCCGCGCCGATCAGGTTCTTGACGTTGAAGCTGGCGATTGTGAGGTCGGTCATGTCGCGTCTCCGAATTCGGCCAGAACATGGGCAAAGAGCGCCGCATCAACATTGCCGCCCGTGGCCACAGCGATAATAGCCGGGCCGTCGACGGCCTCCGGCTGGAAAAGCGCCGCCGCCAACGCCGCGGCCCCGCCCGGTTCCAGCACGATCTTGAGCCGCGAGAATGCCAGCGCCATCGCCCGCAGGCAATCACGCTCCGTCACCACGATACCGGGCCCGCAGAGCCGGGCCATGATCGGAAAGGTCAGATTGCCCGGCTTTGGCGTGATAATGGCATCGCAGAGCGAGCCGGAGCTTTGCGCGTTCTCCTCGATCCGGCCCGACTTGAGCGAGCGCGCGACATCGTCAAACCCGGCAGGCTCCACCGGGCGGGCGCGCAAGCCCGGTGCCTTTGCCTCCAGCGCAAGCGCGGTGCCCGAGGTCAGGCCGCCACCGCCGCAACAGATCAGCACATCGGCCCTGTCCACGCCTGCCTCTGCCGCCTGTTCGGCAATCTCCAGCCCGACACTTCCCTGCCCGGCAATGACCAGCGGTTCGTCATAGGGCCGGATCAGCGTCAGGCCACGCTCGCGGGCCAGCGCTTCGCCCAGGGCGTCCCGATCTTCGGTCGCGCGGTCATAGGTGACCACCTCGGCCCCGAGCGCGCGGGTATTGGCAATCTTCAGCGCCGGCGCATCCGAGGGCATCAGGATGACAGCCGGCACGCCATGCATCCGGGCCGCCAGCGCCACGCCCTGCGCGTGATTTCCCGACGAAAACGCAAACACGCCTCTGGCGCGGGCCTCCGCAGGCAGGCCCGAAAGCGCCGACCACCCGCCGCGAAACTTGAACGATCCGGTATGTTGCAGCGCCTCGGCCTTGATCAGCACCCGCCGCCCGGCAATCTCATCAAGAAACGGCGACGAGAGCAGCGGCGTGCGCCTTGCATGGCCCTTCAGACGGCCCGCCGCCGCTTCGATCATCGCGATATCGCTCATGTCAGTTGCTCCAGAAACCGCGCAATCGCGGCGATGCTGCCGGGTTCGTCCAGAAACGGCACATGGCCCCGGTCGGGGATCTCCGCATAATCCATATCGGGGCGCAGATCGCGCATTCGCGCCGCCGTTTCCGCCGTCAGCAGATCCGAGTTTGCGCCCCGGATCAGGCCAAGCGGCAGCCCCTGCATGAGCGCAAAGAGCGGCCAGAGGTCAGGTGGCTCCAACCCCGCCGTCTGCGCCTCGATCGCGTCGCGCAGCCGGGGATCATAGCGCAGGCCAAGCCTGCCATCGGGCGCGACCGACCAACAGCGGCGGGCAAACGCGGCCCAGGTCGCGGGGGGTACATTGCGAAACCGGGGGGCCATGCGTGCCGGCAATCCGGCCACCGCCGCATCCAGCGTGGCAAAGGGCGGCGGCGCGCCCAGATAGGTCATGATGAATTGCAACCCGGAGGCATCGAGATCCGGGCCGATATCGACCAGCAACACCCCCGACAGCCGCGATTTATGCGTCGCGGCCAGTGTCATCGCGATCAGCCCGCCGCGCGACGTGCCCAGAATGGCCGCCCGGTCCAGGGCCAGATGATCAAGCAGCGCCAGCGCATCGGCGGCCTCCTGCGGCACCGAATAGGTCATGAAATCGGGCGCATGGTCCGACCCGCCGCGCCCGCGACTATCGAGCCGGATGATACGCGCGTGGCCCGCGAATTGATCGGCCACAGGCTCGAAATCATCCATGTTCCGGGTCAATCCGGCGAGACAGAGCACCGGCTGCCCGCTGCCCTGATCGTCATAGGCAAGCTCCAAACCATCGGCGGTGCGAAATTTTTTCATGGAAAGTTTCCGGCGATGGCGGGGACCGACACCAGATCGCGCGCCACATGATCGGGCGGCGATGGCAGCCTGTCCTGGGGTTCACCCGACCGGTTTACCCACAGGACGTGAAAGCCATAGGCCTTGGCCGCCGCGGCATCCCAGCCGTTCGAGGACACGAAAAGCACCTCGCTTCGTGAGCAGCCGAAATGCTGGCCGACCAGATCGTAGACCCGGGCGTCGGGCTTGAAGATGCCCACCGTCTCCACGCTCAAGGCCGCATCCAGAACATCGCCGATCAGGGCGCTTTCCACCGCGCCCTCCAACATCGCGGGCGATCCGTTCGACAGGATGCCCGTCGCCATCCCGGCGGCCTTCAGCTCGGTCAGCATCTCGGGCACTTCCGGAAAAGCGGCCAGCGTGAAGTAGAGCCCCAGGAGACGCTCGCGCAGCTCCGGGTCGCTCTGGCCGCAGCGTTCCAGCGCCCAGTCCAGCCCATCTTGCGTGACCTGCCAGAAATCGGTGTGATGCCCCGAGAGCGCCCGGATCCAGGTATATTGCAGCTGCTTGGCGCGCCAATGGGCCGAGACCTCCTGCCAGACGGCGGCGAAACCCTCCTGGCCCGGTTCTGCCGCCACGGCGCGCGCCGCCGCGTTGACGTCAAAGAGGGTGCCATAGGCGTCGAAAATACAGGTCGTGATCGGCATTGGGCCCTCCGCTTGTTCGCCAGACAGCGTTGCACAAGCCCGCCCGCGTCACAATTCGCAATCGCAGGCTTGGCACGAAAGATGCCCCCGGGGCCGATGCCCGGCCCGAAGTTATTGCGCGACGCGGCACCGTTGCAGATCAGCCGGGGCGCGCGCGGCCACGGCCCGGTTATGTGACCCCGCGCCCCCGGGGGATGTGCTCAGTCAAAACAGGCCAGATCGCGTCGGAAACCGGCAGCTTTGCCGCGACCGCTTTGCCCATGATGGGCGCGAAGTGCGGGGCAACGGGGCTCTGCGCGCTCGGGGAGAGTTCATATGAAGACCCATGCACAGGCGGTGGTCATCGGGGGCGGCGTCATTGGCTGTTCCATCCTGTACCATCTGGCCAAGCTTGGCTGGACCGATGTGGTTCTGCTGGAACGCTCCGAACTGACGAGCGGTTCAACCTGGCACGCCGCGGCCAATATCCACGGGCTGCATGACAGCACCAATATCAGCCGCCTGCAGCATTACACGATGAACCTGTACAAGGAACTTGAGGCCGAAACCGGCCAAAGCTGTGGCGTCTTTCAGCCCGGCAGCCTCTATCTGGCGCAAACCGAGGCGCGCGAGCATCAGCTGCGCCTGCAGGAGGCCAAGGCGCGCCGCTATGGCATGAATTTCCACGAGGTCAGCCGCGATGAGGCCGAGAGGTTGCATCCGCTGGTCGATTATGACGGCATCCGCTGCATCATGTATGAGCCCGATGGCGGCAATGTCGACCCCTCTGGCGTGACCAATGCCTATGCGGTGGGTGCCCGTCAGATGGGCGCGGAAATCCATCGCTTTACGCCCGTCACCGGCACCGAGGCGCAGCCCGACGGAACCTGGATCGTGCGCACCGAAAAGGGCGACATCCGTACGCCATGGGTGGTAAACGCGGCCGGGCTCTGGGGCCGCGAGGTTGCGGCGATGGCGGGGCTGGCATTGCCGCTCCTGCCGACCGAGCACCAGTATTTCGTGACCGAAACCATCGCCGAGATCGCGGCAATGGACCGCCGCCTGCCATCGGTGGCCGACCGCGACGGCGAATATTACCTGCGTCAGGAGGGCAAGGGCCTTCTGGTCGGGGCCTATGAGAAAGACATGCGGTTCTGGGCCGAGGATGGCACACCGCAGGGCTTTGGCCATGAGCTTTTTGCCGATGATCTGGAGCGGATCGAAGAGAACATGATGCGCGCCATCGACCGGGTTCCGGCGGTGGGCGAGGCGGGGATCAAGCGTGTCATCAACGGGCCGATGATCTGGTCGCCCGACAGCAATGTCCTCTTTGGCCCGGCCCCGGAGCTGACCGGCTATTTCTGCTGTAACGGCATCATCCCGGGGTTCAGTCAGAACGGCGGCATGGGCAAGCTGGCCGCCGAATGGATGGTCGAAGGCGAGCCGAGCCTTGATATGTTCGCCTGGGATATGGCGCGGTTTGGGTCCTGGGCGGGCAAGGAGTTTACCAAGGCGCGGGTGGGCGACCAATACGCGCATCGTTTCAAGATCCATTTCCCGAATGAGGAACGCGCGGCGGGGCGCCCTGTGCGCACCCGGCCAGCCTATGACATGCAGAAATCGATGGGCGCGCAGTTCGGGCTGAACTACGGCTGGGAACATCCGCTTTGGTTTGCCGCCAAGGGTGAGCCCAATCACGAGACCTATGGTTTCGACCGCCAGAATTGGTGGGAACCGGTAGGCCGCGAGGCGCGGATGCTGCGCGATGCGGCGGGGATCATCGACATCTCGAATTTCGCCAAATACGCGGTCAAGGGGCCGGGGGCCGAGGCGTGGCTGAACGCGCTTTTTGCCAACCGGATGCCGCGGGTGGTCGGGCGGTCCTGCCTGACACCGCTGATTGGCAAACGCGGCGGCGTGGCGGGCGATTTCACGGTCACGAAACTGGGCGAGGAGGAATTCCTCGTCGTCGGCTCGGGCATGGCCGAGCGGTTTCACCAGCGTTTCTTTCGCGCCATCCCGCTGCCCGAGGGCACGACCTTTGAAAGCCAGACCGAGGCCATGTGCGGCTTCAACGTCGCCGGTCCGCTGTCGCGCAGCCTCTTGCAGCGGCTGACCAACGCGTCGCTGGCCAACGCCGATTTCCCCTTCATGCGGTCGGCCCGGATCACCGTGACGGGGATCGACGTGATCGCCATCCGCGTCAGCTTTACCGGCGATCTGGGTTGGGAGCTGCATTGCGCCGAGGCCGATCAGGTCGCGCTTTATTCGGCGCTTTTGGAGGCGGGCAAGGATCTGGGCGCGGGCCCCGTGGGCGGGCGGGCGCTGATGTCGCTGCGGGTTGAGAAAGGATATGGATCCTGGGGCCGGGAATATTCGCCGGAATACTGGCCGCAGGAATCGGGGCTGGCGCGGCTCGTTAAGATGGACAAGGATTTCCTGAACAAATCCGCTTATGCCGCGCTTGCCGACAAGCCCGCGCGCGAATTGCTGGTGTTGATGGAGGTCGAGGCGGAGACCGCCGATGCCAGCGGCGGTGAGCCTGTATTTCTGCCCGATGGCACGCCGGTGGGGCAGGTCAGTTCGGGAGCCTATGGCTATCATGTCGGCAAGTCGCTGGCGCTTGGCTATGTCAAGGCGGATCACGCCGCGCCCGGGACCGAATTGCAGGTCGCCGTTCTGGGGCAGCCGCACAGGGCCCGTGTTCTGGATGGCCCGCCCTTTGACGCCGATGGCAGCCGCTTGAGGGGCTGATCGACCGGATCGGGGGCGCGGCGGGCGCGGTCTGTGGTGTTTTGCATTCGTCGCAAAACCCGCTATCACCAAAATTCACTTGCCACGTCGAGCGCCCCTACCATGAAGCTGCCCCGGACTCTGCTGTTGATCCTGCTCTTTCTGGGCATTGCCGCCGGGGCCTATTGGGCGTCAGAGCGCTATTTTCGGGCTGGCGAAGTCACCCGCGCCGAAGGCCGACTGTCGCTTTACCGCAGCACCGTTGTGGCGGAGCTGAACCGGTTCTCGCATCTCACGTTTGTGCTGTCGCAGGACCCCTTCGTGATCGCGACGGCCAGCGGCGGGCCAACCGGGCCGCTGGATGCCCGGCTGGCCGATTTCGCGGAGCAGGCGGGGCTGGATGCCATTTATCTGATGGATACTGACGGGCTGACGATCTCGGCCTCCAATGCCGGTCAGCCGGGGTCATTTGTTGGACAGAATTACTCCTTTCGACCCTATTTCACCGACGCCATGGCCGGGCGTCAGGGGCGGTTTTATGGGATCGGGGCCACCACCGGCCTGCCGGGGTATTTCATCACCGATCCGGTGCTGTCAGAGACCGGTGAAGTCTTGGGCGTGATCGCCATCAAGCTCGATCTTTCGGCGCTGGAACAATCCTGGCGCGATGGCGGTGAGCAGGTGCTCTTGACCAATGCCGATGGGGTGGTCTTGCTGGCCTCCGAACCGGCCTGGCAATACCGTACGCTGGCCCCGCTGGACGAGACTCAGCGCGCCGCCATCGCATCAGCGCGGCAATTCAGCGGGCAGGCTCTGGAGCCCTTGGATTGGTCCCCCGGCAGGTCTGGCCGCTCTGAGATCGGTGGTCAGGAGGTGATCCACCTGACCGGCGGCGACCTGCCGCATGGCTGGCAATTGCACTATTTCGCCAGCGTCGACCCGGTGGTCACGCGCAGTTGGCTGGCCAGTGTGCTGGCGCTGGTGTTGGCGGGTGGGGTCGGTGTGGTCGTGCTGGTGCGCCGCAACACATCGATCCGGGCGGCATTGACCCGGTCCGAGGCCGAAGAGGCCGCCCTCAGGCTTGCCAATGAACGCCTCGCGGTCGAAATCGAGGATCGCCGCACCGCCGAACGCCGACTGGAACGTACCCGCGATGAGCTGACGCGTGCCAGCCGGTTGGCGGCGTTGGGGCAATTGGCGGCCTCGGTCACGCATGAGCTTGGCCAACCGATCACCGCGATGCGCAACCATCTGGCGGCCGCCGAGCTGGGCGCAGGCACCAGTGTCGCGCCGCGTCTGACCGGCCTGGTCGAGCGGATGGAGGGCATCACCCGGCAACTTAAGTTCTTTGCCAATCCCGGTGAGGATGCGCTTGGCCCCGTCGATCTGGTTGCCGCGATGGAGGAGGCGATAAAGCTGGTGCAGCCCAATCTGGAGGCCGGTGAGATCGAGCTCAGCCAGGACCGCCCCGCAACCCCCGTGATCGTGCGCGGCAACAAGTTGCGTATCGAACAGGTGATGACCAATATCCTGCGCAATGCCATTGACGCGATGGAGGATGGCGATGAGCGAGCGTTGACGGTGTCGGTCGGCGGCGAGGCCGGATCGGCCTGGTTCGAGGTTGCCGATCGCGGCCACGGGTTGGGTGACGCGAGCCTTGCAGATCTGACCGAGCCCTTTGTGACCAGCCGCGCATCGGGCCAGGGCATGGGGCTCGGCCTCGCGATATCGGCCGGTATCGTAACCGAACATCACGGCGTCATGCGCGCCTGGAACCGGCCATCCGGCGGCGCGATTTTTCGCGTCGAAATCCCACTGGCGACCCTGTCCGAGGAGGCTGCCGAATGAGCCCGCAATTCAGCGTTCTGATCGTCGATGACGACAAATCGATGCGCGCATCCCTGGTCGATCTGCTGGAAGCGGCGGGCTGGCGGGTCGAGGCGCTGGCACGCGCGAGCCAGGTGATCGACCGGCTGCCGGGCCTCTCGCCCGACGTGATCCTGTCCGACGTGCGGATGCCCGAGATGTCGGGGCTGGAATTGCTGGCAGCCCTTGATCGCGCCACCGCGCCGCCGGTGGTGTTGATCTCGGCGCATGGTGATATTCCGATGGCCGTGCAGGCGATGCAGGACGGGGCCTATAGCTTTGTCGAGAAACCCTATGACCCGCGCCGGTTGCTCAGCATTCTGCGCCACGCGGGGCAGCAACATCGCATGGCCCGAGGGGCCGATCGGCTGCGCGCCCGGCTGGCTGAATTGTCAGGGCTGGACCGGATCCTGTTGGGCACCACGCCCGAGATAACGGCGCTCCGGCGCGATGTGCTGGATCTGGCCCCGACCGATGCGTCGGTGTTTTTGCAGGGTGAAACCGGCACCGGCAAGGAACTGGTGGCCCGCGCGCTGCACGATCTCAGCCCGCGCTCGGACGCGCCGTTTCTGGCGTTGAACTGCGCCGCGATTGCCGCCGACCGGTTCGAGGCCGAGATGTTCGGCGTCAAGGGCGAGAACACCGGCCGCCTGGTCGCGGCTGGCGGAGGCACTTTGTTTCTGGATGAGGTCTGCGCCTGCCCGCTGCCGGTGCAGGCCAAGCTCTTGCGCGTGATCGAAGAGCAGGAGGTCACCCCGATCGGTGCCCCGGCCCCGGTTGCGATCGACCTGCGCGTGGTTTCGGCCTCGAACGAGGATACCGAAGCGGCCGTACAGGCGGGCCATCTGCGGCAGGATCTGCTCTTTCGCCTCAATACCGTGGTGCTGCCTCTGCCACCCTTGCGCCAACGGCGCGACGATCTGGTGCTGCTCTTTACCCATTTTCTGGACCATTCGGCGCGCATCTACGAGGTCGCGGCCCCTGAGCTGACACAGGCCGACATGTCCGCGCTTTTGACGCATGACTGGCCCGGAAACGTGCGTGAATTGCGCAATGCGGCGGAACGCCGGGTGCTGGCGGCGCGGCGCGGTGGCGGCTCGGTCACCGATGCAATCCGTGCCAACGAGGCCCCGGCGGATGTGCCCGACACGCTGCGCGAAGCGGTGGCGGTTTTCGAGCGCGAGCTGATTGGCAGGGCGCTCAGAGCGCATGACGGCCGCATGGATGCGGTGGCCGAGGCTCTGGGCATCGGGCGGCGCACGCTGAACGAGAAGATCGTGAAGCTCGGGCTCGACAAGGAAGCACTGTTATAGGGCAAACCGCACAAGTCTTTGAAAGGGATCTGCTGCAGGAGTTGCCCCGATCGTTTGGACGGTTAGGGGCCTGAAGCGCCCGACCCTTCAGCGCCTCGTTCCGGCGTTGATCGGTGAGTTATACCGCAAAACCGGATGTCCAAAGGACCCGCAGCCCAATCATCGCCTTGGCAGGCAATCTAAGGAGTTGATTCCAGAGTTTTATTTTGTCGGAGAGGGCGAGAAGGGTGGTGCCGCTGATAGGACTCGAACCTACGACCCCATCATTACGAATGACGTGCTCTACCAGCTGAGCTACAGCGGCATCCTTCTCTTTTCCGCGGCCCTACAATGGCCCTACGAGTTACTCCTGCACCTTCTCTAACCGACTGGCGTCCCACCTCAATCGCGGATGGCGCGCCAGGTGCCGGACGGTTGGCCTAGCAGCCAAGCCATCGAGCCGATGCAGGGTGAGCCTTTAAACGCGCCGGGCTGCATTGTCTAGGTGTTTAGTATTGGCGCTGGATGGTCGGGATCAACGGTGCATCGATCCGCCGCGCCGAGCCGCGTTATGTCGCTATGGGCACACGGCGCTGCAACAGCTTGGCAGGGCACGGCCCTGCCGATTTTCAACGCTGCCGGTCGCGTAACGCGCGCGTTTTGGCGCATCGGTGTTTGTCAAAACGACTGTCGCGGTACCGCATCCAGGGTCAACGCCGCTTGTGCTTCACCACAGGGGTTGCCCCGATGGCCGCCGCCAGTGCCTCGAACCGCGATTGCGCCACTTCACCAAAGAGATCGCGCCCGGTGGCCGATTTCAGCGTCAGCTCAAGAATGCCCTTTTTCGGGTAGAGCCGCAGCCGCCCGTGATCCAGCGGATGTTCCAGCGTGAACATGGCCCCGAACCGCATCGCCCGGCCCAGGATCTCGGCCTGGCGAACATCGGCATCGGGCAGCAGCGCCATCAACGGCTCGAAATTCGTGCCCCGGCGCGAGGATTTGTAGCGATGCAGCAGGGCCAGCCCCAGATAGACCCGGTCCTGATGCGTCAGCCCGCCCAGATTGGCGCGGGTGGCATTGTCGAAACAGACCTCGGCGCGGTAGTCGGGATGCGCCCGCCAGCTGACATCATGCAACAGGCAGGCCGCCCGCATCACCCGCTTGCGCTTTGGTTTGACCGCGCCAAAAAGCGGCTCGATGAATTTATAGAGCAGCCGGCCAAATTGCGGCATCCGGGCGTTGGCCTCTTCCATCTGATAGGCCGCCTCGATCAGCGGGTCACGCTTGCGCTGAGCATCCGACATCTGTTCATAAAGCAGCCCCTCGCGGATGCCATAGGCCGATACGGCGATTTCCTCGGGCTTGAGACGCTTGACCAATTCCTTCAGCACCAGCGCCGCCAGCGGCACCAGCTTCATGCGTTCGGCGCTGGTGCCGGTGCGTCCGCGCAATTCGTCGAGATCGGCCTCGGCGATATAGGCCAGCGTGGCGCGTACATCCTTGCGCCGCATCTGGTATTCGTGCAGCACCCGCAAGGGATAGCCGCGCCGCTCCATATCGATGCGTGCAATCGCCCGCCACGAGCCGCCCACCAGGAAAAGCCGCTCAGGCTGATCCGGCAGCGTGGTCTGAAGCTGCGCGATCGTGGCCGCGATATGGGCGCGGATGGCCTTTTTGCCGCCCTTGATCCCCTGCAACTTGAGCGGCCCCAGATCCGAAGTTTCGCGCCGCCCCACGGTTCCGTCGCCCAGAAGTTCGGCCAGTTCCATCGACGAGCCGCCGATATCGCAAACCATGCCCTGCGCGCCGGGCCAGCCCAGCAACACGCCCTGCGCCGAAAGCCGCGCCTCTTCGCGGCCATCGACGACATGGATGGTCAGACCGGTCGCGGCCTCGGCCTCGGCCCTGAATTCCGCGCCATCCTCGGCCTCGCGCATTGCCGCGGTGGCCACCGTGACCAGCGCCGAAACATTCATCCCGGCCGAGAGCGCCGCAAACCGTTTCAACGCCGACAGGGCCCGGATCCGCCCCGACGCGTTGAGCCGTCCGGTTTCGACAAAGCCCGCGCCCAGCCCGCAGAGGATCTTTTCGTTGTAGAAATAGGCCGGTGACCGCGCCGCGCCGTCAAACACCACCATCCGGACAGAGTTCGACCCGATATCGATCACACCCACCCGCGCCAGCCCGCGCGCGTCCGGTTCCTGGAACAAGGGCCGGGTGAACAGCCCGCCATCGGGTATCCGGGCGGCGTGGGGGTCGATCTCGGCGCTCATGATATCGCACATGGCATGGGGGGTGCGGCCAGGTCAATCATGGCTGTGGGTCAGGTCGGGCACATCCTTGGCCCCGGCCGACCCGCGCCCCGAAAGCGACGGGTTCTGCATGAAAAACCGGTGGCAGGAAAACGGGCGCTCGATCTCTCCGAGATCCGGCCTGAGATAGCTGCCATCGGGCTGCAACACCCAGGATTGCGCCACATCGGCCAGGTTGGCCGCCATGATCTGGCTGACGATCTGTGCTTTGACGGTGGGGTTGGTGCATTCGACCAGCGTTTCGACCCGGCGCCCCAGGTTGCGCCCCATCCAGTCGGCGGAACTGATATAGACCCGCGCCTTTTTGGCGGGCAGCCCGTGACCATTGCCGAAACAGACGATGCGCGAATGCTCCAGGAAACGGCCCACTACCGATTTCACGCGGATGTTTTCCGACAGGCCCCGCACGCCGGGCCTGAGCCCGCAGATGCCCCGGATCACCAGATCGATCCGTACCCCGGCCTGGCTGGCCGCATAAAGCGCGTCGATCACATCCGGCTCGATCAGGGAATTGAGCTTGGCCCAGACCATCGCGGGTTTGCCGGCCCGGGCATGGTCGGCCTCGGCCCTGAGGCTGTCGATGATGGTCTGCTTCATGGTCAGCGGTGAGATCGCGAGGTTTTCCAGCCCCTCGGGCTCGGCATAGCCGCCGACATAGTTGAACACTTTGGTGGCATCGCGCCCCAGCGCGCTGTCGCAGGTAAAGAGGCTGAGATCGGTATAGATCCGCGCCGTGATGGGGTGGTAATTGCCGGTGCCGTAATGGGTATAGGTGACCAGCCGGTCACCCTCGCGCCGCACCACGGCGCTGATCTTTGCATGGGTTTTATAATTGATGAAGCCATAGACCACATGCGCGCCGGCGCGTTCCAGCTTGCGCGACTGGCGGATATTGGCGGCCTCGTCGAAACGGGCCTTCAGCTCGACCAGCGCGGTTACCGATTTGCCGTTTTCGGCGGCCTCGCAGAGCGCCTCGACAATCGGGCTTTCGTTCGAAGTGCGGTAGAGCGTCTGCTTGATCGCCACCACATTGGGATCACGCGCCGCCTGCGCGAGAAACCTGACCACCATGTCAAAGGTCTCATAGGGGTGGTGCAGCAGCATGTCCTTTTGCCGGATGGCGTTGAACATGTCGCCCTCATGATCCTGCACCCTTTCGGGCACGCGCGGCGTGAAATTGGGCCACATCAGATCGGGCCGCGCCTCCTGAACCAGCTCCTTGAGACGCGCCAGCCCGATCATGCCGCGCACCTCAACGACCTCATCGCCGATAACGTGCAGCTGTTCGGTGATCTCACGCTTCAACGCTTCGGGCGCACCGGTTGAAACCTGCAGGCGCACGACATGGCCGCGGCGGCGACGTTTCAGCGCGGTCTCAAACTCGCGCACCAGATCCTCGGCCTCTTCCTCGACCTCCAGATCGCTGTCGCGCAGCACCCGGAAGGTGCAGGAGCCGGTCAGCTTGTAACCCGGGAAAAGCGCATTGATATGGACCAGCAACAGCTCTTCCAGCGGCAGCACCCGGGTTTCGCCCTCGGGTGCCGGCAATTTCACAAAGCGGTCGATCTGGGCCGGGATCGGCAGGAGCGCCTGCAAGGGCCGCCCGTCCTTTTCGCGCTTCATCTGCAGCGCCAGCGAAATCCCCTCATTCGGGATGAACGGAAACGGATGCGCGGGGTCAATCGCCAGCGGCGACAGAACCGGAAAGACATTGGCCAGAAAGACATCGCCAAGCGCGGCCTTGTCCTCATCGCTCAACGCCTTGCGGGTCACCACGCTGATGCCCTCACCCTCCAATTCCTCGCGCAGCGCGATCCAGGCGGCCTGTTGCGATTGCATCAGCTTTCGCGCATCGGCATTGATCAGGCTGAGCTGCTCGATAGGCGTGCGGCCATCATCCGAGGGGGTCGTGTTGCCCTCGACCGCCAGTTCGCGCAAACCGGCCACGCGCACGGTATAGAACTCATCGAGGTTGGCCGCCGAGATCGAGATGAACCGGAGCCGTTCCAAGAGCGGCACACGCGGGTTTTCCGCCTCTTCCAGCACCCGCCAGTTAAAGGCCAGCCAGCTCAGCTCGCGGTTGAAAAACCGTTCCGGCCCGTCGGTCTGCGTCTCGGGCAGGTCGATGGCATCGGGCAGGGGGGCGGTCAGGAAATCGGCGTTGATCATGCGGTGCTCGGGGTTTTGGGCCTGTGGCGCAAGCGTCGCATTCATTCATCCCCTTGCGCAAGTATGGCCCCGATCATTGCCTTGCCGGGGCGCGTTTTGTCGCGCAGGCTGCGGGCGTCGATCGCGGCAATCAACGCCTGCGCGGCACCAAAGGAACGTTCCATCCTCAAAAGCGCATAGCCGATCAGCCCGGGGTCCAGCCGCATCTGCCGGTCGGCGGCCAGCTTGACCATCAGCGCCGCCAAAAGCGCGTCATCGGGGGGGCCAAGCTTCAGAACGCCCGCCTGCTGCACCCGGCTATGCAGATCGGGCAGGCGCAGGGGCCAGCGGGCCGGATCGCGCCGCGCCGTCAAAAGCAGCGCGCCACCCCGGTCGGCCAGCGCGTTATGCAGATGAAAAAGCGCGGTTTCCTGGGCACCCGTCAGCCCGCGATCGGCATCTTCCACCGCCAGGCCGGGGCCGATCGTTTCAAGATCCAGCGCCTCGATATCAGCTGCCTGCACCACCCGCGCGCCCGCCGCCTCGGCCCAGACATGGGCCAGATGCGTCTTGCCCGCGCCATCGGGGCCGACCAGCACCATCTTGGCGCGCGGCCAGTCGCGCCAGCCATCAATGCCCGCCACGGCCACGGCATTGGCGGCCGAGACGAAATAATCGTCGCGCCCCAACGCGGTGCGCATCGGCAGATCGAAGGTCAGTTGTTCGGCCATGTCTCAGATGTCGTCATCTTCGGCCTGCCCTGCAAGCCCCTTATACAGCAATCCCTGCCGATACCTGTCGCCCAGATAGCGCACAAGCACGCCGATGATGGCCGCCACCGGCACCGCGATCAGCATGCCGACAAACCCAAAGATCGATCCAAACGCGGCCAGCGCAAACAAGAGCCAGACCGGATGCAGACCAACCGAGCCGCCCACCAGATTGGGCGTCAGCACATTGCCCTCGACCGTCTGGCCAACCATGAAAGTCCCGGCCACCGCGGCAATCCAATACCATTCGCCCCAGAACTGAAACAGCGCCAGCCCAATGGCCAGAACCCCGCCAAAGAGCGCCCCGATATAGGGAATAAAGGAAATCAGCCCGGCAAAGAGCCCGACCACAAGGCCGAATTGCAGCCCCACCACCATCAGGGCAATGGCGTAAAACGCACCGAGGATCAGGCAGACCGTGCCCTGCCCGCGCACGAAACTGGCCAATGTCGCATCCATCTGCGCGGCCAGTTGGCGGATCACCGGCGCATGGTCACGCGGCAAGAGATCATCGATGCGCGCAATCATACGGTCCCAATCGAGCAGCAGATAAAACGCTACCACCGGCGAGATCACAAGGATCACGACACCGCTCAGCGCGGCCCCCGCCGAGGTCAGAAGCTGCGAGGCCAGCGACCCCGCCTGCGTGCGCGCCGCCGCCAGAATATCGGCGACCAGCTGCCGCGCGGCGCTGTCTTCGTTGATCACCGAGGGAAAGCGCTCGACGATTTGCGCGCGCGCGGTTTCATAGAGCTCGGGCGCGGCCTGCACCAGCGCGATGAGCTGGCTGATCAGCATCGGCAGCACCAGAACCAACGCCAGAATCGCAACCAGTATGGCCAACGCGAAAATCACGACCGTGGCCCAGATCCGGGCCATCCCCGCCGCCTGCAACCGGTCGGCCAGCGGATCGAGAATATAGGCAATCGCCGCCCCCACGACAAAGGGCAGCAAGATCTGTCCAAGCGCCCAGAGCAGCAGCAGAAAAACCGCGCAAACCGCCGCCCAATATAGTGCCTGCTGTTTTACCGGTAACGCCATCCGCTCCATCCAACGTCATTGCCTGCGGCAAAGCTGACCCGCGCGGCGCGCTTGATCAAGCCCTAAACCGTTTCGCGCCGGGACCCGCATTGCCGCGGCGCCCCCTGAATTCGCCCGAAATACACGCATCCCGGCAACATCCGCGCCGAATATCCGAAATTCCCGAGCGAAACCCTTTGATTTTTTCCGCCAAACCCCCATCTGCCCCCGGTAACCTACTTCAATATTCAGGAGCGACGATGCTGCTACGCGCCATTGACCGATTTTTCTCTCATGACGCTTCGGGCGGAATCCTTCTGGGCCTGTCGGCCATCGCGGCGCTGGTGGTCGCCAATTCGGCGCTGCAACCGGGCTATGACTGGCTGCTCAACATCCCCTTCGCGATCACGCTGGATGGAAATGGCCTCGAAAAGCCTTTGATCCTCTGGATCAATGACGGGCTGATGGCGGTTTTCTTCTTTCTGATCGGGCTGGAGCTGAAGCGCGAGATCCTCGAAGGCAAGCTCAAGAACCCGCGCGATGTGATCCTGCCCGGTCTGGCGGCGGTTGGCGGCATGGCGGTTCCGGCGCTGATCTTTGTGGCGCTGAACTGGGGCAACCCCGAAACCATCAGTGGATGGGCCATTCCAGCGGCCACCGATATCGCCTTTGCGCTTGGCGTGCTGGCGCTTGTGGGCTCGCGCGTGCCCGCGGCGCTTAAGGTGTTTCTGCTGACGCTGGCCATCCTGGACGATCTCGGGGCCATCGTGATCATCGCGCTTTTCTACACCGCCGAGCTCAAGATCGATTATCTCTTCCTCGCCCTTCTGCCGCTGGCCGGCCTGCTGTGGCTGAACCTCAAGGGCGCGCACCGGGTGGCCCCGGCCATTTTGCTGGGCGTCATCTTGTGGGTTCTGGTGCTGAAATCGGGCGTCCACGCGACGCTGGCGGGCGTGGTCACGGCGTTTCTCATTCCGTTCAAGGATAAATGGGGAAAATCGCCGCTGCACGCGCTGGAACACGCGCTGGCCCCTTATGTGCTGTTTCTCATCGTGCCGCTATTTGCCTTTGCCAATGCGGGCGTCTCGCTTCAGGGCATGTCGTTCAGTGATCTCCTGGCCCCGCTGCCGCTTGGCATCGCGCTGGGGCTTGTCCTGGGCAAACAGATCGGCGTTTTCGGCATGACATGGGCCACGGTGAAACTGGGCCTGGCCCGGCTGCCCCATGGCGTGACCTGGGCGCATATCTACGGGCTGGCCTGCCTTGCGGGCATCGGCTTTACCATGTCGCTCTTCATCGGCTCACTCAGTTTTGAGGACCCCGAATTGATGAATGCCGTGCGGGTGGGCGTGCTGTCAGGCTCGCTGGTTTCGGGCGTGATCGGGTTTGCCGTGCTGCGCCTGAGCGCGCCCGCGACCGAGGAAGACGAGGACGCCCTGCCCGCCGCGGCCGAATAGCGCGCGCATGCGGGCGGGGATGGCCCCGCCCGACAGGGTCTCTATCAGTCGGCGCGGGCCTGGCGCACCAGGGTCAGGATATCGCGCGCCGCGTCGGGGATGTTGGTGCCCGGGCCAAAGATCGCCTTCACGCCCGCCTCTCTCAGGAAATCGTAATCCTGCTGCGGGATGACGCCGCCGCAAATCACGATGATCTCGCCCGCGCCCTCGGCCCGCAGCGCCTCGATCAGCTTGGGGGCCAGCGTCTTGTGCCCCGCTGCCTGGCTTGAGATGCCCACGATATGCACATCATTGTCGATGGCATCCTGCGCCGCCTCTTCGGGCGTCTGAAAGAGCGGGCCGACATCAACGTCAAAACCGATATCCGCAAAGGCCGTGGCAATCACCTTGGCCCCCCGATCATGCCCGTCCTGCCCCATCTTGACGACCAGCATGCGCGGCCGGCGGCCCTCTTCCTCGGCGAATTTCTCGACATCGGCCTGAATGGCGGCAAAGCCCTCATCGCCCTCATAGGCCGCGCCATAGACCCCCGCCAGCGTCTTGACCTCGGCCCGGTGCCGTCCAAATGCTTTCTCCATCGCCATGCTGATCTCTCCAACAGTTGCGCGCGCGCGCGCGGCCTCGACCGCGACCGCCAACAGGTTGCCGCTGCCCGATCTGGCGGCGGTCTCCAGCCGCGACAGGGCCGCGTCACAGGCGGCGCTGTCGCGGCGCGCCCGGATCGTGGCCAGACGCGCAACCTGCGCCTCGCGCACGGCCACGTTGTCGACATCCAGAATGTCGATCGGGTCCTGCTGATCCAGCCGGTATTTGTTGACACCGACCACGACCTCTTCGCCCCGGTCGATCATCGCCTGCCGCCGCGCCGCACTTTCCTCGATCCTGAGCTTGGGCATGCCGCTGGCCACCGCCTTGGTCATGCCGCCCATCTCCTCGACCTCTTCGATCAGGGCCCAGGCTTTCTCGGCCAGCTCTGCCGTCAGGCTTTCGACATAGTAGGAGCCCGCCAGCGGATCGACCACATTGGTGACGCCGGTTTCCTCCTGCAAGATCAGCTGCGTGTTGCGCGCGATGCGGGCGGAAAATTCGGTCGGCAGTGCTATCGCCTCATCCAGCGCATTGGTGTGCAGGCTCTGCGTGCCGCCCAGAACCGCGCTCATCGCCTCATAGGCGGTGCGGATCACGTTGTTATAGGGGTCCTGCTCCTGCAGGCTGACACCCGAGGTCTGGCAATGCGTCCGCAGCATCTTGGAGCGGGGGTTCTTCGCGCCGAACCCGTCCATGATCCGATGCCACAAGAGGCGCGCGGCGCGCAGCTTGGCGGCCTCCATGAAGAAATTCATGCCGATGGCAAAGAAGAACGACAGCCGCCCGGCGAATTTATCCACATCCATGCCCGCATCGATGGCCGCGCGCACATATTCCCGGCCATCGGCCAGGGTATAGGCCAGTTCCTGGACCAGGTTCGCGCCGGCCTCCTGCATGTGATAGCCCGAGATCGAGATCGAGTTGAATTTCGGCATCTCGCCGGCGGTGTATTCGATGATGTCCGAGATGATCCGCATCGAGGGCTCGGGCGGGTAGATATAGGTGTTGCGGACCATGAATTCCTTCAGGATGTCGTTCTGAATGGTGCCCGCCAGCAACGCCTTGTCATGGCCCTGTTCCTCGCCCGCGACGATGAAACTGGCCAGGATCGGGATGACCGCGCCGTTCATCGTCATCGAGACCGAAACCTTGTCCAGCGGGATGCCGTCAAACAGGATCTTCATATCCTCGACGCTGTCGATGGCCACGCCCGCCTTGCCGACATCGCCCTCGACGCGGGGATGATCGCTGTCATAGCCGCGATGCGTGGCCAGATCGAAGGCCACCGATACGCCCTGCTGCCCGGCGGCCAGGTTCTTGCGGTAAAACGCGTTCGATGCCTCGGCCGTCGAAAAACCGGCATATTGGCGGATCGTCCAGGGGCGCCCGGCATACATCGTGGCCTTGACGCCGCGCGTAAAAGGCTCGGCCCCCGGCGTGCTGCCCATATGCGCCAGCCCCGCGGTATCAGCCTCGGTATAAAGCGGCCTGACCGGGATATCCTCCAGCGTGGCCCAGGTCAGATCCGCCAGCGGGCGGCCCCTGAGTTCCTTTTCGGCCATCGCGGCCCATGCATCGGTCTTGTCGCTCATCATCCTATCCTCTTGCATCTCTGCCGAACCCCGGCACCCTCTCGCGGGGCCCGGTCGCTATCGTTCAATTTCGCGCGCGCTGCGGGCCCATCATGCGATAAACCCCGCAAACCTCTTCGCAATTCCGTCTGACGCGCCTATATCTTGCCTGAACCGGAGGACCCATGCGCCGCACCCTTACCCTGATTCTGGCCCTTGGCCTTGCCCTGCCTGCCACCGCGCAGGAAACCACATCAGACCCCACGCCCGAGCCCGAGGCCCCGGCGCTTGTCGTGCTGGACGCGGCCGAAACCACGCTGGAGGACCATCTCTGGGTCGCGCGCCCCATCGTCATATTCGCCGACACGCCCCGCGATCCCCGGTTCCAGGACCAGATCGACATGCTGATGGCCCGGCCCGGCCCGCTGATCGAGCGTGACGTCATCGTCATAACGGATGCCGATCCCGACGCCCGGTCCGATGTGCGGCTGGCGCTGCGCCCGCGCGGGTTTTCCATGGTCATCCTGCAACGCGACGGCGATGTCGCCCTGCGCAAACCGACGCCCTGGGACGTGCGCGAGATCACGCGCGCCATCGACAACCTGCCGCTCAGGATCGAGGAAATGGGCCTGACGCAGTAACACGCGCCTACCCGCTCTCGTCTTGTCCAAGGGCCGGGCGCGCGGCTGGCGGGCCGGTCCGGCAGTGTGACACCTTTCCAAGCCGCGCCCGCCATCGCCTATTCGAACTCCATGATGACATCATCGACCGCCAGACTGTCGCCCGCCCCGGCATTGATCCTGGCGATCACGCCCTTTTTCTCGGCGCGCAGGATGTTCTCCATCTTCATCGCCTCGATGGAACACAGCGCCTGCCCGTCCTGCACCTCCTGGCCGACCTCGACATTGACCGTCACCACCAGGCCCGGCATCGGGCAGAGCAGCAGCTTTGACGTATCGGGCGGTAATTTCTCCGGCATCAGCGCCATCAGCTCGGCCTGGCGCGGTGTGCGCACGCCGACCTTAACATCGGTGCCGCGATAGCGCAGCCGCGCGCCGCCCCGGATAAACTCGGTCTTCACGATCATCGGTGCGCCGCCGACCGTGCCGGTAAAGACCGTGTCGCCAAGCGTCCAATTCGACACCACCTTGAAATGCGCCCCGTCCATCATCCGCACATCGGTGCCGCCATCGACATGCTCGATATGGACCGGGATCGCCTCGCGCCCGATATAGGCCACCCAATCGGGCTCTACCCGGCGCTGATGGTTGGCCATCGCGCCCGAGATCGAGGCCGCGCGCACCTCTTTCAGCATCTTCATATGCGCGGCCACCGCGGCCAGCTTCTGCGCCGTCGGCTCATCGGGCGTCACCCCCTCGAACCCGTCGGGATATTGCTCCTCGATAAAGGCCGTCGTCATGTCGCCCGCGACAAAAATCGGATGATCCATCACGGCCGCGAGGAAGGGCAGGTTATGGCCGATCCCCTCCACCTCGAACGCATCCAGCGCATTGCGCATCGCCTCGATCGCCTCATCCCTTGTCGGGGCCCAGGTGCAGAGCTTGGCAATCATCGGATCGTAATACATCGAGATCTCGCCGCCCTCGAAAACGCCGGTATCGTTGCGGATCGCCACCGGCCCCTCATCCGCATCGCCCTGCCATCTGTCATTGGCCAGCAACGGCCCCGCGGCCTGCTCGGTCGGCGGGCGATAGCGCGTCAGCCGGCCGATCGAGGGCAGGAACCCGCGATAGGGATCCTCGGCATAAAGCCGGTTTTCAATCGCCCATCCGGTCAGCGTCACATCATCTTGGGTGATCGACAGCGGCTCACCACTGGCCACCCGGATCATCTGTTCGACCAGATCGACCCCGGTGATCAGCTCGGTCACGGGGTGTTCCACCTGCAACCGGGTATTCATCTCAAGGAAATAGAAATTCCGATCACCATCGACGATGAACTCAACTGTGCCCGCGCTGGCATAATCGACCGCCTGCGCCAGCGCCACGGCCTGTTCGCCCATCGCCGTTCGCGTGGCCGCATCGAGGAATGGCGAAGGGGCTTCCTCCACCACTTTCTGATTGCGCCGCTGGATCGAGCATTCGCGCTCGCCCAGATAGATGCCGTTGCCATGCGCGTCGCACAGCACCTGGATCTCGATATGGCGAGGCTGGGTGACGAATTTCTCGATGAAAATGCGGTCATCACCAAAGCTGTTCGCGGCCTCGTTTTTCGACGACTGGAACCCCTCGCGCGCCTCCTGGTCGTCCCAGGCGATCCGCATGCCCTTGCCGCCGCCGCCGGCGCTGGCCTTGATCATCACCGGGTATCCCACCTGGTTCGAGATCTTCACCGCCTCATCGGCATCCTCGATCAGCCCCATATAACCGGGCACGGTCGACACCCCGGCCTCCTGCGCGATTTTTTTCGAGGTGATCTTGTCGCCCATTGCCTCGATCGCGCCAACCGGCGGGCCGACAAAGGCCACGCCCTCGGCCTCCAGCGCCTCGGCGAATTTCGAGTTCTCCGACAGGAAACCATAACCGGGATGGACCGCCTCGGCACCGGTGGCGCGGATCGCCTCCATCACCTTGTCGATCACGATATAGGATTGGTTGGCCGGGGCCGGGCCGATCCGCACCGCCTCATCTGCCATTTTCACATGCAGCGCGGCCCGGTCGGCATCGGAATGAACCGCCACCGTCGCAATGCCCATCTTGCGGGCGGTCTTGATCACGCGGCAGGCTATTTCGCCCCGATTGGCAATCAGCAGTTTCTTGAACATCGGTCCCCCGTCCTTCTTTAGCTTGCCGCGCGCGGATGCGCGCAGGCGAAAACGAAAAAGGACCATCCCGGCAGACGCCGGAATGATCCTTCCTGAATGATGTGATTTCGCCCGGTCAGGCGAAGCCCGTCTTGTGGCTCAGTTGCAGACGCCGACGTCGTCGCATACCGCACCGGCAAGGGCTCCGACACCCGCGCCGACCGCCAGGTTGCCACCGACAACCGCCGCGCCGACAGCGCCCACGCCCGCGCCAAGCGCGGCGCGGTCCAGATCGGTGTTTCCAAGACAGCCCGACAGCGTGGCCAGTGCCAGGACGCTGACCGCCAATGTTTTGTTTCTACGCATAATTTCTGTGCCTCTTCCCGTTTCTTTTCTGGGCAACATGCACCCGAACCGTAAAAAGACGGCCCGCCGTCAGTGCCGACGGGCCGTTTTAAAGGGGAAGGGTAACACGTCACATTACCACCGGCTTGTTTGAAGCTGGGGACATCAGCCGGCAAAGAGACGTTGGCACGCACAGAAGGCGCGCAGAAGCCGCAAGCCGCGCGGTGCGTTTTTTGGGCGCGTTTCTGCGCAACTGCGAAAATCATAGGCAGGTTCACGCCGACCCCTCCCAGATGCCTTTGCCCCCGAACGCATCGGGAAAGGCGGCGCGCGCGCGGGCCACATCCAGCTGCAAAAGGGCGTCGTAATCTTCCGCGTCAAAGGGATCGTCCAGCGCGATCACCTCGCGCCCCAAAAGCCAGCTCAACCGGCCCGCATCCAGATTGCCACGCGCAAAGGGCTGATCGCCAAAGCTCAGCCACAGCGCCTCGACAAAGCCGGCATCGGCGCGCCGGTCGGCGGGGCGCCGGTCGGCATGGCGGTCGCGCGCAATCAAAGGCGTGGGCCCCTGCTTGTTCTCACGTCGGATGGTGAACTGGTAATCGGTGCCGGGCAGGCGCGAGGGGAAACCGCGATGCTTGATCATGCCGCCACCCCCGGCAAAGGATGGCCCGGGAAAACCCGGACGAGCCCTCTGGCCCGCCCGGTAAATCCGTCATCAGGAATACTTGTTAAAGACCGGCTCTGCCACGATGGGCGCAGGTTCAATGATGATGATCTCTTCTGGTTCCGGCACCGCCGCGCAAGCTGAAACGCCGACGACAAGCCCCAATGCCAGAAGCGCTTTGATGCGATATGACATCCTGCTCTCCTGTTTTTAGGGCCTCTTCCAGCCCGTGGGCCGGGCAGAGGCCCGGGTGTGGCCACCATAATATGGCCATGACCCATAATACCGGGAACCGGGGCTTTCGTGCAGCGCGAATATGGCGGGCTCACGTTCTGTGCTTTGGCTGCATCAGAAAGATATCCACAGGAACGTCGCCCCGCAACATGTTGTGTGTGCATCAGAAATCCTCCCAGATGCAGGACCCGTTTTCAAAGCGGTATCCGGCGAAAACCTGTGTCACACCGGGCACCGGACGACCGCGTTCGACCGCTTCGCTCATCACCTGGATGACGATCTGATCGGGCGGTTCCGGGGCGTCGGTGGCCGCAGGCACCCCCCATTCGGCACAGAGCAGATCGGTGTCGGCGGCGCGCGCCTCGACGCTGATCTGCTGGCCGGCCAGCTCGGGGGCCAGTACCCGAACGACAACCCAGGTCTCGCCCGAATAGGGCTGTGCCTCGGTCAGGACCTCGACCAGCTCGACCTGCAAGCCCGAAGGCAGCGCCAAGCCATTATCATCGCGGCAGGCCGCCAAGAGGACCGGGGCAGCGGCTGCGATGTGCCAGGGGCGCAGGCGCACCTTTTCGCGTGCGCCGGGGGCCGGGGCCCTCGGCCCCGCCCGTTCCGCATCGCTGCCGGGTCTCTCACGCATCATCTGTCCACATCAGATTAAACCTCTCCCCGCCCGCATCGGTCACCCGCAGCGGGCGGGGGCTTACCCACGGAAAAAAGCTCAAAGGGGAATGTTATCGTGCTTCTTCCACGGATTCTGTAGCCGCTTGCCGCGCAGCGACGCAAAGGCACGGCAGATCCGGCGGCGCGTGCTGCGCGGCTGGATCACCTCATCGATAAAGCCGCGCTCGGCGGCGACGAACGGGTTGGCAAACCGGTCCTCGTAATCGCTGGTATGGGCGGCGATCTTGTCAGCATCGCCCAGATCGGCGCGGTGGATGATCTCGGTCGCGCCCTTGGCCCCCATCACCGCGATCTCGGCCGTCGGCCAGGCATAGTTGAAATCACCCCGCAGATGTTTTGACGCCATCACGTCATAGGCCCCGCCATAGGCTTTGCGGGTGATCACGGTCACCTTGGGCACCGTCGCCTCGCCATAGGCAAAGAGAAGCTTTGCCCCATGTTTGATGACGCCGCCATATTCCTGCGCCGTCCCCGGCAGGAAGCCCGGCACATCGACCAGCGTCAGGA
>Ga0316207_10001078_pt1 | contig 36539 bp, 34 predicted proteins | sample 6weekpyrite_MG_FD_204943 | JGI IMG/M metagenome (GOLD analysis project Ga0316207, IMG submission 204943) | Microbial mat bacterial communities from mineral coupon in-situ incubated in ocean water Damariscotta River, Maine, United States -... | ecosystem: Environmental > Aquatic > Marine >... | reverse complement strand
AACACCGGTGAAGAGGCGCAGAAAGCGGGAATTGTGCCGTCAGGTGCCGATGCCTTCATTGCCGAGGCCCGCGCGCTCGATCTGCCCATCAAGGGCCTGATGTGCATCCCGCCGGTCGAGGAGGAGGCGAGCCTGCATTTCGCCCTCCTGGCCAAGATCGCCGCCCGCAACGGGCTGGCGGAGCTTTCCATGGGGATGAGCGCCGACTTTGAAAAGGCGATTGCGTTCGGGGCCACCTATGTGCGGGTCGGCAGCGCCATCTTTGGCGATCGCGTGCCGGGTTAAGGTACGATCAGACGGGCACCGGGGCCGATGGCCTGCGTCAGTCGCAGCAGATCGCCCGCATCCATCGCCACGCAGCCTTCGGTCGGATAGCCGGGCCGGCGCCAGCGATGCAGGAAAATGGCAGAGCCGCGCCCGCTCACTGCCGCGGGCCAGTTCCAATCGGTCAGCAGCACCAGATCATAAAGCGGATCGGCCCGTGACAGTCGTTCATGGCTGCCGCAATAGGGCGCGCGTACCATCTGGTTATATTCCGCCCGGTCCACATCGTCGGACCACAGATCGCGCGGACCGATCGGCATCGCCCAAGGCACGGGCCGCGCCATCCGGTCGGGCCGATAGAGACATCCCGTCACGTGATGAACACCGGCGGGCGTGGCCCCGTCGCCCTCGCGCTTATGGCCTGAAACCCCGCCCCTGCCGATTGAGCAGGGGATCATGCGACCGCCAAAGCGCAACCCAATTGGCGTCAGCACCATATCGACGGGCGTCACAGAAGATGCCCTGATTTTTCCGCCTTTACCGCCAGATAATGCTGGTTATGGCGGTTGGTTGGCGTGATCAGCGGCACCCGTTCGGTAACCGCAATCCCCTCAGCCTCCAGCATCGACACTTTGCGCGGATTGTTCGTCATCAGGCGGGCCTGCGAAAACCCCATCCGGCGCAGGATGTCGGCCCCAAGGCGAAAATCGCGTTCATCATCCTCGAACCCAAGCCGGTGATTGGCCTCGACCGTGTCAAAGCCCTGATCCTGCAACGAATAGGCGCGCATCTTGTTGGCCAGCCCGATACCGCGGCCTTCCTGATTGAGATAGAGTAGAACGCCCGCCCCCAGCTTGCCCATCTCGTCCAGCGCGGTGCGCAATTGCGGCCCGCAATCGCATTTCAGCGACCCCAGAACATCGCCGGTGAAACAGGCCGAATGCAGCCGCGCCAGCACCGGTTCGTCGCGGTCCGGGCGGCCGATCTCGATGGCGTAATGCTCGGCACCGCCATTGTCCGGGCGAAAGATATGCAGCCGCCCGGCCTCGGCCAGAGCCATCGGCAGGCGGGCCGCCGCAACCGGCAGCAGCGCGTGATGCTGGCTGAGATCGCTGGCGGTGGCCTGCGGTGACAGCCGGGTCAGGTGGTTGGCCGCCGCGAACGCACCCGCATCGACCAGGTCAACGGCAATGATCGCGGGCAAAAGCTGCGCCGATTTCGCCAGGGCGATGGCCAGGCGGTGCAGCCCTGGGTCGCCTTCACGCAGGCTTTGCAGCGGCCCCTTCATCGGCACACGCAGATCATCGGCGGGGTCGGCCACGGCGCAGATCCAGGCAATGTCGGCACCATCAGGCAGCGCCAGCCGGGCCAGATCGCCATCATAGGCGCGTGCCTTCAGTGTCTCGGCGCGCCGGCCCGTGATGGCCAGCACCGGTGCCCCAAGCTTGCGCAGGGCACGCAACCTCTCTGCCTGCAGTGTCTCGGCTGCCAACACCACCAGCCCGCCCGCATCATCGCCCAATACAACCGGCAGCCCGACGCGCAGGTCGGCGCGGGCGCGGGCCGTCAATTCGGATGAGGTGGGCAGTAGGGGCATGGGATCAGGGCCATCCATCAGGTCAATACCCACATGTAGACTGCTCTGTAGCGATTTGAAACATTTGCGCAGTTGCTGACACGCCTGCGTGAGGATTTTTTCGCCCCCCTTGTCGCGGACGTGACCCGACGACATGTGGTAGTCATAAACCGGACAGGAGGGTCCCATGGCCAATCTAAGAAAAATACTGCTCGTCGATGACGAAGAAGACCTGCGCGAGGCCCTGTCCGAGCAATTGGTCATGACCGAGGATTTCGATGTGTTCGAGGCTGGCAATGGCTCGGACGCGTTGGAAAAGGCGAAAGAGGCCATTTATGATCTGGTGATCCTCGATGTCGGCCTGCCCGACACCGATGGCCGAGAACTGTGCCGCCTGATGCGTAAACAGGGGGTGAAATGCCCGATCCTGATGCTGACCGGCCATGACAGCGATGCCGACACCATCCTAGGCCTTGATGCCGGGGCCAATGATTACGTCAGCAAACCCTTCAAGTTCCCGGTTCTGCTGGCCCGGATCCGGGCGCAATTGCGTCAGCACGAGCAATCCGAGGACGCGGTGTTCCAGCTGGGGCCCTACACGTTCAAACCGGCGATGAAGATGCTGGAAACCGATGATCTCAAGAAAATCCGCCTGACCGAAAAGGAAACCAACATCCTCAAGTTTCTCTATCGTGCGCAGGATGGCGTGGTCGCCCGCGATGTTCTGCTGCACGAGGTCTGGGGGTATAATGCGGGTGTCACCACCCACACGCTGGAAACCCATATCTACCGGTTGCGTCAGAAAATCGAGCCGGACCCCTCAAATGCACGCCTTTTGGTCACAGAAAGCGGCGGATATCGTCTGATGGCCTGAGGTAACCACTATATCTTGACAAAACGGAATTTCCACATCAAGATTTAGTTGTGGTGACTTCACCACCTCCCTGTTGGACTGGCCCGGCCCATTTATGGTTCGGGCCAATTTTTGTTGGCCCGTTCAGGCCGAGGCTGCGCCGCGCCCGATCCGCAAACAGCATACCCCATAGAGAAACATCAGACCCGTGCCCGCGCCCACGATCAAAAAAGGCGCGCGCAAGGCGGCGTCGCGTCCCGATCCGGGTTCCAGCCAACTGACAATTGCCCCCCCGGCCAGTGCACCGACCGGCATCAGGCCCCAGCCGAAAAAACGGTAGATGGAATTGACCCGGCCCAGGATCTCCTCGGGGATTATGCGTTGCCGGTAGGAAACAGTGACGACATTCCACAACAACCCGGCCAGCGTTTCGACGAATAGCGCAGCACCTGCGATGATGACCGAACCGGTCAAATAGAGGGCGAGATATGGCAGCGGCATGATGGCCAGCGCCACGATCAGGCTTGTTCGCGGGCCCCATTGCGCCGCCAGCGCGGGGCCAACCAGCCCGCCAACAACACCCCCCGCCGCGCCTGCGGTCAGCAACAACCCATAGCCAGCTGCGCCCAGCCCCAGTACTTCCTGCGAATAGAGGACCAGAATTGTCGCGGCGGCCACGTAGCCTGCATTCATCACCCCAAGCATGACCGCCAGCTGCAGGATCACACCATGCCGCCAGAGCCATTTGACCCCGCCTGCCAGCTCTGCCCGAAAGCTGGCCCGCAAACGCGCCGCGGCGCGCGGCGGAAAGGAAATGCTCAGGACACAGAACGCAGCCAGCCCGAAGGCGATCGCATTAAAGGAAAACGGCATCGGCAGCGCCAGCGCAATCAGAAATCCGGCAACGGGCGGACCTATGAATTGCCCCATGATCTGTTCGATGCTCCAGATCTGACCGTTTGCCACCTCCAGATCGTCGGGATCAACCAGCATGGGTAACGCGGTCTGAGCGGCATTGTCGCGGAACACCTCGGCAGAGCCAAGCGCAAAGGCCAGCACCGAAACCGTCACGATCAGCCCGCGGGCGGCGTTGTCGCCATCGCCCAACGGCAATGCGGGGGCCGCAAAAATCAGCGCGACAATCCCAAAGGACAGCAGCAGGCGCGCCAGGTCGGCCCGAAACATCAGAGCCTGTCGGTTGGTCCGGTCTGTCACAACGCCCACCGGCAGAGACAACAAAAACCACGGCAGCCGAGTGGCGAAGGCGACCAGGGCGATGTCGAACGGGTCGCGGCTGATCAACGTGGCCAGCCAGGGCAAGGCCAACGCCGCAACCCCATCGCCCAAATTGGCGGCCGCCGCCCCGGAAAAGAGCAACCGAAACCTCCGGTTCCTGCGCAAAAGCAGCCGGGTCATGGTGAAATGCGGCGAATTGATTGCATGCATCACATAGGACACCTAGACCTTGGGGGCTGCAACAAGGAAACCCGTGCCCATGCCCTTCACCCTTGCCACCTGGAACATCAACTCGGTCCGGCTGCGCGCCGAACTGGTGGCGCGGCTCTTGCGAGAGGAAGGACCGGATGTGTTGTGCCTGCAGGAATGCAAATCGCCGGTCGACAAAATCCCGGCCGATATCTTTGCCAATCTCGGCTATAGCCACATGGTTGCGCGCGGGCAAAAGGGCTATAACGGTGTCGCCATCCTGTCGAAGCTGCCGATTGCGGAGGTCGAGGCCCATGATTTCGCGCAGTTGGGCCATGCCCGCCACATCGCGGGGCAGCTGGAAAACGGGGTCACGATCCACAATTTCTATGTCCCGGCGGGCGGCGACGTGGCCGACCGTGAGGTGAATGAGAAATTCGGCCAAAAGCTGGATTACCTCACCGATATGCGCGATTGGGCGCGCCAAACCGGCCCGCAGAAATCCATCCTGGTGGGTGATCTGAACATTGCCCCGCGCGAGGATGATGTCTGGTCGCATAGGCAGCTTCTGAAGGTGGTCAGCCATACGCCCGTCGAGGTCGAGCATCTCCACCAGACGATGGAGGCCGGCCAATGGGTCGACATCACGCGACAGGATATCCCCCAGGGGCAGCTATATAGCTGGTGGTCCTACCGGGCGCGCGATTGGGATGCCGCCGACAAGGGGCGGCGGCTGGATCATGTCTGGGCGACGCCCGATATTTCCAATGCGGCCCATTCCAGCCGGGTGTTGCGCGATGTGCGGGGGTGGGAGAAACCCTCCGATCACGCGCCGGTCTTTGCGACATTTGATTTATAACAGCGCGATCTCGGCGACGGTAACTGCCCGGGGCGACGTTGGTGGCACAGCGCCCGTTCCCCCTTGGCACTCGCGCAGCATCGGCCCATATAGGGCAGGACATATTTCAAGAGGGTTAGACATGCTGGAACTGGGCGGAACGCCAAATACCGCGGCCGGCGGCGCGGATCTGATCAAGGACGCGACCGAGGCGAGCTTTATGGCCGATGTGATCGAGGCCAGCCAGCAAGGCCCGGTCATTGTCGATTTCTGGGCCCCGTGGTGCGGCCCCTGCAAGACGCTCGGCCCGCAGCTTGAGGCGGCGGTGATTGCCGCCAAGGGCAAGGTGCGCATGGTCAAGATCGACACCGATGCCGAGCAACGCCTGGCCGCGGCGCTGGTGCAGCAGGGCCTGCCGCTGCAATCCATCCCGACCGTGGTTGCCTTTCACGAGGGCCGCCCGGTGGACATGTTCCAGGGCGCGGTGCCGCAGTCCGAGGTCAAGGCCTTTGTCGACCGCGCCGGCGCGTTGGCGGGCGATGGCGGGCTGGCTGAGGCGGTCGAGGCCGCCGAAGCGATGCTGGAGGAGGGGGCCGCCGTCGATGCCGCGCAGACCTTTGCCGCCATCCTGGGCGAAGAGCCCGAGAATGCCGCCGCCTATGGTGGCCTGGTCCGCGCCCATCTGGCGATGGATGAGATGGACCATGCCGAGGGCCTCTTGGAGGCCGTGCCCGATGCGATCAAATCGTCCGCCGAAATTGACGCCGCCCGCGCGCAGCTGGAACTGGCCCGTCAGGCCGCCGGTGCCGGGCCGCTGGCCGATCTCTCTGCGGCGGTCGAGGCTGATCCCGCCAACCATCAGGCCCGGTTCGATTACGCGCTGGCGCTGCATGCAGGCGGTCAGGTCGAGGCAGCGGTTGATCAATTGCTCGATCTGTTCCGCCGCGATCGGGACTGGAACGATGGCGCGGCCAAGGCGCAGCTCTTTACCGTTTTCGATGCGCTGAAGCCCGATGATGCCATTGTTTTGAAGGGGCGGCGCAAGCTGAGCTCGATGATATTTGCCTGAAGGGGCCGCCCCCTACATAGTAGGTCATGATGTCTCCCGCTGATCTGCCCGCATCCATCCCGCTTTTCCCGCTGCCAGGCGCGCTTTTGTTGCCGCGCGCCCGGCTGCCGCTGCATATTTTCGAGCCGCGCTATCTGGCCATGCTGGATGACACGCTGAAAACGCAAACCCGGCTGATCGGGATGGTGCAGCCGATGGCAGGCCGGTTGCACGATATCGGCTGCGCCGGGCGTCTGACCCAGTTTTCCGAGACCGAGGACGGGCGCTATATGATCACGCTGAGCGGCGTGTCGCGGTTTCGCATCCAGCGCGAAGTTGGCGGGTTCACCCCCTATCTCAAGGCCGACATCCAGTGGCACGAGTTCGAGCGTGACCTTGGCGACGAAGATGAGGACCCGGAGTTCGACCGCGAGACCTTTCTCGCCTTGTTGTCGCGCTACTTCACGTCGGTCGGCCTCTCCACCGACTGGGAGTCGCTGAAAGAGGCCGATGACGAGCTGTTGATCAATTCGCTTTCGATGCTCTGCCCGTTCGAGGTGGAGGAAAAACAGGCGCTGCTGGAGGCCCCGCGCCTTTGCGACCGGCGCGAAACCATCGCGGCACTGATGGAATTTGCCTGTCGCGGCGGATCAACCGATGAGGTGGTGCAATGAGCGATGCCGATACCGACCGCAAGATGTTGGAGGCGCTCGTTTGCCCCGTCACGCAGGCCCCGCTCAGATATGATGCCGAGCATCAGGAACTGATCAGCCACGCCGCCAATCTGGCCTTTCCGATCCGCAGCGGTATTCCGATCATGCTGGAGGACGAGGCCCGCAAGCTGGACTGACGCCGGATGCTTTGCCGGGGTTAAAGTGGGCGGCCCTGCAAGAGGCGCGGCACATCGCCGGTCAGCCCCGCCGCCTCCCGGATGAAACTGCGGCGCAGGCCGGGCATTGCATTCACCGCCCCCATGCCCAGATCGCGCCCCAATCGCAGGAGCGGATTGTCGTTTGAAAAGAGCCGGTTGACCAGATCGGTCGCGGCGGCAAGCGCGGCGGTGTCGAATCTGCGCCAGCGTTGATAGCGTTCCAGCACCAGGATCGAGGCAAAATCCTCACCCCGCCGCGCCGCATCAGTCAGCACTTCGGCCAAGGCCCCGACATCGCGCAGGCCAAGGTTCAGCCCCTGACCGGCAATCGGATGCACACCATGCGCGGCGTCACCGATCAGCGCCAGCCTGCTATCAACGAACCTCTCGGAAATTGTCAGGTTCAGCGGATAGGAAAACCGCGCCCCGTCCAGCGTGATCTCGCCCAGGAAATCGCCAAAGCGCGGCCGCAGTACATCCAGATACGCGGCATCGTCCAGCGCTTCGATCTCGGCGGCGCGGGCGTGGGTCTCGCTCCAGACGATCGAACAGCGATTGCCGGGCAGGGGCAAGATGGCGAGCGGCCCCGGCGGCATGAAAAACTGATGCGCGATGCCGTGATGCGGGCGGTCATGGGCGATCGAACAGACCAGCGCCGTCTGCCCGTAATCCCAGCCCTGCCGCTTGATGCCCGCCCGCGCGCCGGTGCCTGATTTGCGGCCATCGGCCCCGACCAGCAACCGGCCCGTCAGAACCTGCCCATCGGCCAGCGTCACGCTTGCCGGGCCATCGGTCGATTGCGCCACGACGGTGGCACCGGGCATATGGGTGATCAGCGGCTCGGCCTGCATCCGTGCCAAAAGCGCGTGGCGCAGGAACCGGTCCTCCAGCATATAGCCCATCGGGCCTTCTTCGATCTCGGCATGGTCGAAATGCAGGAAAAACGGTGCCGGGCCTTCGCCGGCGCGCCCGTCGCTGGCCTTGATCTCCAGCATCGGCTGCGCTTTTTCCGCCAACGCGTCCCAAAGGCCGATTGCGCGCAATAGTCGCGTTGAGGCCAGCGCCAGCGCGTAGGAGCGCCCGTCGAATGTGTCGGCATCGGTGGTCGCGGCGGGCAGCGCGTCGATCACCACGCTGCTGATCCCCGCGCCCGCCAACGCGATGGCCAGGCAGGGGCCGTTCAGCCCGCCACCGACAATCAGGATATCTGCCGCATTCGTCATGCCCCGCACTATGGCCTCTTGATCGGGATTGTCCATTGCCGGGCTGCCCGATAGCGTGGCCCGCGACACCATGACGGAGGAGGCGGAACATGCGGGATGATTGGCAGAGCCTGGGCGTGGCAGAACTGGGCCGTGCGATTGGCAGCGGCGCGGTGGATGCGGTTGATCTGGCCGATGCCTATCTTGGTGCCATCGACGTGCATCCGCATCGCGACCGGATCTATTCCGCCGTCACGCCTGAGCGCGCCCGGGCCGAGGCCCACGCCGCCGCGCTGCGCGCCAAACAGGGGGTGCGGCGGGGCCTTCTGGATGGTGTGCCGGTGTCGTGGAAGGATCTTTTTGACAGTGCAGGCGTGGAAACGGCGGCGGGCTCCGCCCTTTTGAAAGGGCGCGTCCCGCAAGACGATGCCCAGGTGCTGGCCAATGCCACCCGCGCCGGGATGGTCTGCCTGGGCAAGACACATATGAGCGAGCTGGCCTTTTCGGGCATCGGCCTCAATCCGGTGACCGCGACGCCGCCCAACATCCATGACCCTGATCTGGTGCCCGGCGGCTCATCCTCGGGCGCGGCGGCCTCTACCGCCTGGGAGCTGGCCCCGGCGGGCATCGGGTCCGATACTGGCGGCTCGGTGCGGATCCCGTCGGCATTCAACGATCTGGTGGGGCTGAAAACCACCTCGGGGCGGCTGTCACTGAAAGGCGTGGTGCCGCTATGCGCCCGGTTCGATACCGTTGGGCCATTGGCGAAAACGGTCGAGGATTGCGCGCAGCTCATGGCGGTGATGGAGGGCGGCAGGGCTGCCGACCTGCGCGGCGCGACGCTTTCGGGTAAACGGTTTCTGGTGCTGGAGCCCTATTCGGGCGATGTGCGCGCGGAACCCGGCGCGGGCTTTGCCTCGGCGCTCGACCGGATGGCGCAGGCGGGCGCAGAGATCACGCATGGCGGCGTTCAGGGTGTTGATGAGGCGATGGATCTTTCGCCGATCCTCTTTGCTGCCGAGGCCTATGGCACCTGGAAAGACGTGATCGAGGCCGCGCCTGAGAAGATGTTCGACCGCATACTAGACCGGTTCCGCAGCGGGGCGGGGTTTTCTGCGCCCGATTACGTGGCGGCGTGGCAGCGGCTGGATGGCTTGCGCCACAGCTGGCACGCCCAGGTGGCGGAATATGACGCCGTGCTGCTGCCGACCGCCCCGATCCTGCCGCCCAATGCCGCGCGGCTGATGACCGATGATGACTATTACGTCACCGAAAACCTGTTGGCGCTGCGAAATACGCGGATCGGCAATCTGATGGGGCTTTGCGGACTGAGCCTGCCCACGGGCGTGCCTGCCACCGGCCTGATGGCGCTTGGGCACCCGGGGGGCGAGGAACATCTGCTGCGCATCGGGGCCGCGATCGAGGCTGCTTTGGCCTGAAGGCCACAGGGCCCCCGAGGAATTGCCGGATTTGCGCGCGTTTTTCTGGACCCGGGGCCCCGCGCGCGGTAACCTGCTGCATAACAGGGCGAAAAACGACCCTGATCTGAGGCAGATATGGCATTTCCACAGCGGTTTTCGGACCTGCCAGAATACGCATTTCCGCGTTTGCGGAGCCTTCTCGAGTCCCACGCACCGGGGGCCGAGCCGATTGTGATGACCATCGGTGAGCCGCAACACGCCTTTCCCGATTGGGTGCCGGGCGTCATTGCTGAGAATGCCGGGGCTTTCGGAAAATACCCACCCAATGACGGCACGCCCGAATTGCAAGCCGCGATTGCCGGGTGGGTGCAGCGCCGCTACGGCGTGGCGATTGATCCGGGCCGCCAGATCCTGCCGCTTAACGGCACCCGCGAGGGGCTTTTTAACGCCTGTATCGCGCTCTGCCCCGAACAAAAAAACGGCCAGCAGACCGTGGTGCTGACGCCAAACCCGTTTTACCAGGTTTATGCGGTTGCCGCGCTGGCGGTCGGGGCCGAGCCGGTCTTTGTGCCCGCCACTGACGCCACCGGGAACCTGCCCGATTATAGCAGCCTGCCTGAGGATGTGCTGGCCCGCGTCGCCGTGGCCTATATCTGTTCGCCCGCCAATCCGCAGGGCGCGGTGGCCAGTGCCGAATACTGGGCCGACCTGATCGGGCTGGCTGAAAAATACGATTTCCAGATCTTCTCGGATGAATGCTATTCCGAGATCTACCGCGATGTTCCGCCCACCGGCGCGCTTGAGATGGCGGCGAAACTGGACGCGGATCCGGAGCGCGTGGTGCTGTTCAATTCGCTGTCGAAGCGGTCGAACCTTGCCGGGCTGCGTTCGGGCATTGCTGTTGGCGGGCCCGGCAGCATCGCCCGGCTGAAACAGCTGCGCGCCTATGCCGGGGCCCCGTTGCCGGGCCCGTTGCAGGCCGTCGCGGCGCGGGCCTGGGGCGATGAGGATCACGTCATCGCCAATCGGGCGCTCTATCAGGAAAAATTCGCCATTGCCGATGACATCCTTGGCGGCGTGCAGGGCTACCGCCCGCCCGAGGCCGGGTTTTTCCTGTGGCTGCCGGTCGATGATGCGGAAACGGCGGCGATGAAATTGTGGCGCGAGGTCGGGGTGCGGGTGTTGCCCGGCTCTTACCTGGCGCGTGAAGTAGACGGAGCCACCCCCGGCGCGGGCCATATCCGCGTGGCGATGGTGGCTGAAAAAAATGACATGGCGGCGGGGCTGATCAAGCTGCGCGACTGCCTGTATTGAGGGCGAGGTGATGGCATAATGGCGTATCAGACACGACAGAGAGACCCGCTGCTGGACAGCAATATGCAGGCCGCGCTGGAAAAACGTGGCCGCGAGGGGTTGGGCATTGTTCTGATTCTGGCAGGCATCGCGCTTTTGCTGATGCTGCTATCCTATGCGGCCGATGACCCCAGCTGGTGGGCCGCCACCGATGCCGTTCCGGAAAACCTGTTGGGTCGGTTTGGGGCCTCGATGTCGGCCATCTTGATGCTGATCGTGGGTTGGGGTGCCTATTTCCTGGCCTTTGGAATGGTGGTCTGGGGCGGGCGTCTGGCCGCCCATATTGGCAATGAACGGTCGCTGTCGCGGGTCATTTTCCTGCCCATCGCCGTGGCGCTGGCCGCGATTTATGCCGCGACCCATCAACCCCCTGCGAACTGGGATCAAAGCTATGGTCTGGGCGGGCTCTTTGGCGACACCATCCTGGGTGCGCTGTTGAACATCTTGCCGATGGCCCCGGCACCCGGGTTGAAGGTTCTCGCGGCGCTCAGCTTTCTCGCCTTTGTGGCGCTTGGCCTTTTTGTGTTGGGGTTCACCCGGCCTGAAATCCGGGGCAGTATACGGTTTATGTTGCTTGGCCTGGTGGCCACGATCGGCGGCATCGGAACCCTGTTCGGTCAGGCCGGGCGCGGGGCAGGCCAGGCGGCCATGGAGATGCGGGCCCGGCGGCGGATGCAGGGCGAAACCCGCGCCACGGACGCCGATATGCAACCGGTCGAGGATGACAGCTATTACGATGACGTGGTTGATGATCTGCCGCCCGTCGAACCGCGCCCGCGTATGGGGCTTTTGGACCGCATGCCGCTCTTGCGTCGCGATCCCGCCCCTGAACCTGAACTGGTTGAACATGTCGCTACCGCGCCACGCGATCTGGAGGCCCCGACCGAAGATCGCATCCGCGAAAAGATCGCCGATGTGATCCGGTCGCGCGTGCGCCGCCCGGCCGAGACCGCAGAGCCCGAGCACGCCCCCTCGGCGGTGTCGGCCGCTGTCGAAGCGCGGCGCGCCAATCACCTCTCGGCCCGTATCGAAACGCCCCAAACTGCGGGCCTGCGGATGGAACCGCCCCTGACAGCCGGACATCAGCGCCAGGTTGCCGAACAGGCCCATCGCGCCGCACCGCAGCAGGATGAATGGCTGGAACCAGACCAGGTCCCGGAGGTTGAAACCATCCCGCTGCCGCATTCGGAGCGCACCCAACAGCACGTGATTGACGCCGCGCCCAACATCCCCGTGGCCGAGCCCAAACGGGTTGTGCAGCATGTCCAACGTCGCAGCCTGCCGCAATCGCGCAGCGCCCGCGCCGAGGCGCAGCCCGCCTTGCCGCTGGAGGAAAAACCCGCGGTCACCTATGAGCTGCCGCCGCTGTCGCTGTTGATGAACCCGTCAACCATCACCCGCCACCACCTGAGCGATGAGGCGCTGGAAGAAAACGCCCGCATGCTGGAAAACGTGCTGGATGACTACGGCGTCAAGGGCGAGATCGTCAGCGTCCGCCCCGGCCCCGTGGTCACCATGTATGAACTGGAACCGGCCCCCGGCCTCAAGGCCAGCCGGGTCATCGGCCTGGCCGATGATATTGCAAGGTCGATGTCGGCGCTGTCGGCGCGTGTGTCGACGGTGCCGGGCCGGTCCGTGATCGGCATCGAGTTGCCCAATGCGCAGCGCGAAAAAGTGGTGCTGCGTGAGATCCTGGCCAGCCGCGATTTCGGCGATGGCACACAGAAACTGCCGCTGGCTCTGGGCAAGGATATTGGCGGCGATCCGATCGTGGCCAACCTTGCGAAAATGCCCCATCTCTTGATTGCGGGCACCACTGGGTCGGGCAAATCCGTGGCCATCAACACGATGATCCTGAGCCTGCTTTACAAGCTCTCGCCGGATGAATGCCGGTTGATCATGATCGACCCCAAGATGTTGGAGCTTTCGGTGTATGACGGCATTCCGCACCTGTTGTCTCCGGTTGTGACCGACCCGAAAAAGGCGGTTGTCGCGTTGAAATGGGTCGTCGGCGAGATGGAAGAACGCTATCGCAAGATGTCCAAGATGGGCGTGCGCAATATCGATGGCTATAATGGTCGCGTTGCCGATGCGCTGGGCAAGGATGAGATGTTCAGCCGCACGGTGCAGACCGGCTTTGACGATGAAACTGGCGAACCGGTTTTCGAGACCGAGGAATTCGCGCCCGAAAAAATGCCCTATATCGTTGTCGTGGTCGATGAGATGGCCGATCTGATGATGGTGGCAGGCAAAGAGATCGAGGCCTGCATCCAGCGTCTGGCACAGATGGCGCGGGCCTCGGGCATTCACCTGGTCATGGCCACGCAGCGCCCGTCGGTCGATGTGATCACCGGTACCATCAAGGCCAATTTCCCGACCCGGATCTCGTTCCATGTCACCTCCAAAATCGACAGCCGCACCATTCTGGGCGAACAGGGGGCCGAACAGCTGCTGGGGATGGGCGATATGCTCTATATGGCGGGGGGATCGAAAATCACCCGGATCCACGGGCCCTTCGTCAGCGACGAAGAGGTCGAAGAGATCGTGAGCCACTTGAAAAGCTTTGGCCCGCCGGAATATGCGGCCTCGGTTCTCGATGGCCCCGCCGAAGATCGTGAAAGCGATATCGATGCGGTGCTTGGTCTGGGCGGCAATACCAATTCCGAGGATGCGCTTTACGATTCCGCCGTTGCCATCGTGATCAAGGACCGCAAATGCTCCACCTCGTATATCCAGCGCAAACTGGCCATCGGCTATAACAAGGCCGCGCGCCTGGTCGAACAGATGGAGGATCAGGGCCTGATCTCAGCGGCCAACCATGTCGGCAAGCGCGAGGTGCTGGTGCCTGAGCAATAATGCGCCCGGATCTCGCCGCGCGGCGTGCAAATCGTCGCGCGCGTGATTAGATAGGTGTTATGAAACACATCGTCCTTGCTGCCGCCATCTCGGCCGTCACCGCGCTTCCTGTCCTTGCTCAGGCGATCTCGCTGTCGGATCTGTCGGATTACATCAACGAGATCCGCACCGCCGAGGCTTCGTTCACCCAGATCAGCGATGATGGCGCGATTGCCACTGGCACGCTTTTCATGCGGCGCCCGGGGCGGATGCGGTTTGAATATGACGGCGACGATGAGCTTTTGGTGATGGCCGGCGGTGGCCAGGTGGCGATATTCGATGGCCGCTCGAACACACGGCCTGAACAATACCCGCTGCGCCGGACGCCGCTTAACCTGATCCTGGCGCGCAATGTCGATCTGGGCCGCTCCGACATGATCATCGCACATGAGGGCGACGGCACCGCAACCCGCGTGGTGGCCCAGGATCCCGACGATCCGGATATCGGTCAGATCGAGATGGTGTTCACCGCTGATCCTGTCGAGCTGCGCCAATGGGTGATCACCGACGCGAATGGGTTTCAGACGACGGTGATTTTGGGTGATATGCAGCAGGGGGCCACCATCCCGGCACGTCAGTTCAACATCCCCGCCGAACTGCGCGCCCGTGGGCTGACCGACGACGACTAAAGCATGCAGCCGCGTTGAGAAAAAGCCGATTTAGCGCCCACAGCTGGCCAGTTGCCGCTGATAGGTTGCGGCGCGATCCGCCACGCCGTTTGCGACCCGCAACAACCACGGTTTGGCGTTATAGCTGCCCCGGTTATAGCCGGCATGCCCCTCGTGATAGGCCAGATACTGATTGCGCGCATCGGTCAGAGAGACACCGCTGCGCGTGACGGATTGGTTCATATACCAGCCCATGAAATCAGCCGAATCGCGAATATCGGTGCGCCGCGCGCGCCGGTTTCCGGTGGCCCGGCGGTATTCGTCCCAGGTGCCATCCAACGCCTGCGAATAGCCCAGCGCAGAGCTCTGCCGCCCCATCGGGATGACCCCCACTGCAAAGCGGTAGGGCGGCCGGGCATCGCTGTCAAAGCGGCTCTCTTGGTACATCATGGCCATCTGCACATAGACCGGGGCGTCCCATTGCCGCTCGGCCTGCCGCATGGCCCGATAGATATCGGGACGCTCGCGGGTCAGGTCGCAGGCGTTGTCCAGGTTGCGCGGGGGCGGGGGGGCACTGCCGCAGGCCGCCAGGACCAGCGCGAGCACCAGAAAAAGGGTGCGGTTCATGTGTTTGTTTGCCTGCTCATATATTTTTTGTTTGTCGCAGCTTACCCGATTTTCGGCGCGGATGGAACGGGTTTGCAGATCACAATCGCAAAACCACCCCTGGGATGAGGGTATCGGGACGGCCTTGACTGTAGGGGCAGGGGTCACAATCTGTTTCCCATGATTTTGATGGGGCCCGGATGGACAAGCCACACCGCCACGGTTTAGGTGAGGGGGCTAAAGGACGTGAACGCATGTTGAAAACGCGCGCAAAATATACGCTCGGCCAGGTCGTCAAGCATCGTAAGCACCCGTTTCGCGGGGTAATTTTCGATGTCGATCCGGAGTTTTCAAATACCGAAGAATGGTATGATGCGATTCCCGAAGCGTCGCGCCCGTCGCGGGCACAGCCGTTTTATCACCTGCTGGCCGAGAACGACCAAAGCTATTACGTGGCCTATGTGTCGGAACAAAACCTTGAGCCGGACCAGACCGGCGAACCGGTCGATCATCCCGAATTGCAGGAATTGTTCGGCGATTTCGAGGATGGCCGCTATCCACTGGAATTTCGCCTGAACTGAGGCCGCTGCGCGCGCCATGCCTAGTAGCCAAGCGCGATGCCATCCTTGCGTGGGTCCGATGCGCCCTGCAGCACGCCTGTTTCCATATCAACCCGAATGGCCTGCGCGCCGCCGATCGGGCCGTCGGGGATAACCAACCGGTGCCCCAGATCGGCCAGCTGTTGGCGTATGTCGGGGGCATAACCGCGTTCGATCCTGAGGCCTGCGGGTTCGGCGAAACAGCGCGGCGCGTCGATGGCCGTCTGCATATCCATGCCGAAATCGACTAAGTTGGACAAAAACCGCGTGTGCCCGGTGGCCTGATACTGCCCGCCCATGACCCCAAAAGGCGTCAGCGCGCCATCTGCCTCGCGCAGGAACCCGGGGATGATGGTGTGCAGGGGCCGCTTGCCCGCGCCGGCCTCATTCGGATGGCCTTTGATCAGATTGAACCCCGACCCGCGATGGTGAAACAGAATGCCGAACCGGTCCGAGGCCAGCCCCGCGCCAAAGGCCGAAAAGATCGAATAAATCAGTGAGACCGCCATCCGGTTCTTGTCGACGACCGTGATATAGACGGTATCCTTATGCAGGCCCTCTGCAAGAGGCTTGGCATCGGGCATGGCACGGGTCGCATCGATGAGGCCCGCCAGTTTCGTGGCAAGTGCGGGGTCCAGCATATGGGCCAACCGGTCCGTATGGTCGTAATCTGCCACGAACCGGTTGCGCGCGTCATAGGCCAGTTTGGTGGCCTCGGCCTCGATATGGGCGCGGGCGGCCCCCAGGGGGTCCATTTCCGCCAGGTCAAAATGGCCCAGGATATTGGCCAGCAGAAGCGCCGTCGCCCCTTGCCCGTTAGGCGGCAGCTCGATCAGATCAACGCCCCGGTACTGCGTGCTGACCGGCGTGACATAATCGCATGACGTGGCGCTGAAATCCTCAAGCGTGTGGCTGCCGCCAAGCGCGCGCAGCGATGCGACCATATCTTCGGCCACCTCGCCCTCGTAAAATCCGGCGCGCCCCTCGCGCGCGATCCGGCGCAGCACCTCGGCCTGGCCCGGGGCCCGAAACATCGCCCCGGTCTTCAGAGCGTTGCCGTTTTGCAGATAAAAATCCCGCGCCTTCCCATGCAACTGCTCTGGTGCGTGGGTCCAATCAAACGCAACGCGCGGGGCCACGGGCACGCCCGCCTCGGCATAATGGATCGCGGGGGCCAGCACTGCGGCTAGGTCAAGCCGCCCCAGATCGTCATGCAGCCGGCAGAACCCATCGATCGCCCCGGGCACCGTCACGGCGGCGGGGTGGTGTTGCGGAATCGTTGAATGCCCGTCCGCGCGCAGCATATCGGCATCCAGACCGGCAGGGCCGCGACCCGACCCGTTCAGCCCGATGAACCCATCCGCGCCCGGGCGCTTGATCAGCGCAAAACAGTCGCCCCCGATCCCGGTGCTTTGCGGCTCGCATATCCCCAACAGGATCGCGGCCCCGATCGCGGCATCGACGGCATTGCCGCCTGCTTCCAACAGCGAAATGGCAACCTTGGCGGCCAAAGGATGTGATGTTGCGCAGAGCCCGTTTTCGGCAAAAACCGCCGACCGTCCCGGCATGTGAAAATCGCGCATATCATCCCCCTGTTCACCGTTCGCGGCAAACCTACGTCAATTGTCGGGGCTGGCAAGAGGGAGGAGCGAGAAGTCCTCGGCACCGCGCCACTGGGTGGGGGCTTTCAGACACGGCACCGAGGGAAGCTTTTTGCAGCTACGTCTTGTTAGATGCCCGAGCTTCCCGGCATTGATGGGGATCAATTGTGGCGATTTTGCGAAAGGTTAACGCGGTTCGGAAACGATATGGAGACCGAGGTTCTATTGTTCAGCAATCAAGGTCAATCGACAAGCTCAGTCGGTTTTCCTGCCCGTTCCGATCATAGGTCAGGCTGCTCGTCAGATCCCGGATCAGGCCCCACCCAAATCCGCCCTCGGGGAGGTCGGACACCTCCATCGCGTCGAGATCATAACGCCGTGCCGGAGGTAGTTTGCCCTCGGGCATCGGACGGCCGAAATCGATCAACTGGCACCAGATCGTGTTGCTGTGCACTGCCGCCTCAAGTGCGATATCGCCCTGGCCAGCGTCGCCATAGGCGTGTTCGACGATATTGTTCAGCACTTCGGCCAGCACCAGCTCCATCCGGATCAGCGCGTCAGGCTCCAACCCGAGGCCGATCAACTCACGGCTCAGGCGAACCAGCGCATGGCTGACCTGCTCTCGCGTCGCGCCAATATCCACCCGGTAGCACCAGCCGATGACGGGGCCACCGACCTCGGCAGATGGGTCACCTGGGGCGCGCGCCAATTTGGTCATGCAGCCGGAGCCACACCATGTGCAGCCAATGCCGCATCACGGGTGGCATGGATCAGAAAGATGGTGTTCATCCGCGTCAGCTGCATCACCTTTTCAACCGCTGGGCTCAGCCCGGCGAGTTCCAATGTCCGTTCCGCGCCAAGCAGCTTGCGCGCGGCCACGACCGCGCCCAACCCGCTGCTGTCAAGGAATGTCACCTGCGCAAGATCCAGCACCACCGGACCGGGTGCTGTGGCGGCCATATCTCGAAACATATCCTTGAACTGAATGGCGATGGCCGCATCAATTCGATCGCTCTCGACCCGCATGATGCAGACGGGTCCACGGGTTTCACATGTCATTTGCATTGCGGCATCCTCTCCTCATCTGCGAAAAACCCTAGACGCCAATCCTTTCCAAACGGTATCGAGGGGCGGGGTCGAAAAGGAGAGGATTTTATGAATAACGTGGTCATTTGCGGTGCGGCACGCACACCGATGGGCGGCTTTCAGGGTTGCTTTTCCAAGGTGACGGCCGCCGATTTGGGCGGTGTCGCCATTGCGGGCGCGCTGTCGCAGGCGGGGGCCGGGGCAGACCAGATCGATGAGCTCTTGTTGGGCTGCGTGCTGCCGGCGGGCCAGGGCCAGGCCCCCGCAAGGCAGGCCGGCTTCAAGGCCGGGCTTGGCCAAGAGGTTCCGGCCACGACGCTCAACAAGATGTGCGGCTCGGGCATGAAGGCCGCGATGATCGCGCATGACCAATTGGCGCTTGGCGCGGCCGATGCCGTGGTGGCCGGTGGCATGGAGAGCATGACAAACGCCCCCTACCTTATCCCCAACATGCGCGCCGGGGCGCGGATCGGTCATGGCCAGACCATCGATCACATGTTTCTGGACGGGCTCGAGGATGCCTATGCCAAGGGTCGCCTGATGGGCACCTTCGCCGAAGATTGCGCCGAAAAATTCGACCTATCGCGTCAGGCACAGGATGACTACGCGCTGACCTCGCTGGCCCGGGCCACGGTAGCCCAGGAAAGCGGTGCCTTCGCAGATGAAATCACGCCGGTATCGATCGGCGGGCGCTATGGCGACATCTCGGTCACTGCGGGTGTCCATGACGGGTGGCAGGCCGTCACCGCCGATGAACAACCGGCCAAGGCGCGCCCCGAAAAGATCCCGCATCTGAAACCGGCCTTCCGCAAGGATGGCACGGTGACGGCGGCCAATTCCTCCTCCATATCGGATGGCGCGGCGGCGCTCCTGATGGCGCGCGAAAGCGTGGCCTCGGCGCATGGCTGGCCCCTGCGCGCCCGCGTGCTGGGCCATGCCAGCCATGCACAGGAACCCGGCTGGTTCACCACCGCCCCCGTGCCCGCGGCGAAAAAGCTGCTCAAACGGCTCGGCTGGCAGGTTCAGGATGTCGATCTGTGGGAGGTTAACGAAGCCTTTGCCGTCGTGCCCATGGCGTTCATGCATGCGCTCGGCATCAGCCATGACAAGGTCAACGTCAATGGCGGGGCCTGCGCGCTTGGCCACCCCATTGGGGCCTCGGGCGCGCGCATCATGGTGACGCTTCTGAACGCCCTGGAAAAACGCGGCCTGAAACGCGGTATCGCGGCCATTTGCATCGGCGGCGGCGAAGGCACCGCCATCGCCATCGAACGCCCCTGACCTCGTCTTCTTTGTAAAAATACTCCGGGGAGCGCGAGGGGCAGCGCCCCTCGCACCGGTCGGATTGCCGCAGGCAATTCGAAATCCCCTCAAGCAAAGACCACCGCTATGAAAATCAACTACCCAACTCTCGCGCGCTCCCTCGCCAGCCTCACCGCAGGCGAAACCGACGAAGTGGCCCTGATGGCCACCATCGCTTGCGAGGTCCACCATTCCGACGATCGTTTTGACTGGACCGGGTTCTACCGCGTCACCGGGCCTGAAATGCTCAAGATCGGCCCCTATCAGGGCGGTCATGGCTGCTTGCAGATTCCGTTCTCACGCGGCGTTTGCGGCGCTGCGGCCCGCACCGGCAAGCCGCAGATCGTGGCCGATGTCGAGGCTTTCGCGGGCCACATCGCCTGCGCTTCTTCCACAAGATCGGAACTGGTGCTGCCGGTCTGGAACAGGGCGGGCGATCTCATCGCCGTTTTCGATATCGATAGCAACCAACCGGATGCGTTTACGGATGAGGATGCCAAACACCTGTCGACAATACTGAACGAAGCCTTTGCCAGTTTAGTGTCGTCCGCCAAGGCTGATTGACCTATTGGTCACCAATTGACCCGCGTTGCATTCTGAATTTCTGTTTTTGTCGTCTCAGGCTTTTGGTATTCGGAATGCAGTCATCTTGTTCGGCTACTGCCTTGCCTCACATGCCATGCTGGCCACTGGTACGACCCAGATCAACTCAAAATGACGGGCGAGGCTCCGATTTTCCGGGGTGCGCTATCGGCACTCTCACATTCGGTTCTGTTCGGAATCCGTGAGGTGAAGGCGAATTGCTTGACGGCAGTCTTCTCTGGTTGTTCCGCAGTAAACATCTTCGCCTTGAACAACTGCGTAGTAGGCTTCCCGACCGTTCGGGTCTTGATCAAAACTTCTATACCGCTCGTTATCATACTCGAAGCGCCGGTATGTCGGGTAATTAAATAACCCTACGTTGACAACGCCCGTATCTACCTGAAACCAGTTTGTTCCCAGCACTGTTTCACAGCCAGAAAGCGCGAATGCAGCCGCAGCGAAAAAAGCAAGACGCCCTATCATTTCTGGTCCCCCCAAAAAATTGATTTGACCCTGAACCTGTCACAAGAAGCCAAATAAATCAACGTTATCCAATAGATCTCGCGATCCAGAGGGAGTTCATGATAGATTTGCGACGGTAAAACCGCGCAGGCATATTTCAACTGGAACCTCAATTTGGTTGCTGGATCCCAAATCCACGAAACAGCAAATCAACACCATGTCGGCTTCGGTCCGAATGCGCCAGACTGGTATAGATTAACGATTGGAAAGGTTACCAGCATTGCAGACGCAGAAGATCAGGCAGCATTTTGGGTTGATGCTGATTGGCGCTCGGCTGGGGTGCTCAAAGAGCCACCGACACTGCAATAGTCATTCATTGAGCATGTGTCTGATGAAAATCGAAAAAACGGCAGGTGCCCAAATTTTAAACCCGCGGCAGCGGCACCACCGTGCCCCCCTCATCCGGGGCCAGTTCCTCGAAATCGAAATTGTCCAGCCGTTCGGCCCGTTTTCCTGCCCGCGCACTGGCAGTCAGGATTCCGTCGACATCCTCGCCCGCCTGTCGCAGATGCGTTTCCAGCTTGCCGGCGCGTTCGCCGACAATCTCCACATCGCGGTGCAGCTGCTTCAGCGCCTTCCTGATCTCGCCCGCCTGCTCGCGCATCCTCGCATCCTTCAGCACCGCGCGCATCGTGTTCAGTGTCGCCATGCAGGTGGTGGGTGAGACGATCCAGACCCGTGCGTCAAAGCCCGCCCGCACCACCTCGGGCAATCGCGCATGCAGTTCGGCATAGACCGCCTCGGAGGGCAGGAACATCACCGCGCCATCTGCGGTCTCTCCCTCGATGATATAACGCTCGGATATGGCCTTGATATGGACCCGCACCGCCGCCCCCAGATCGCGCAACGCGCGCTTGATTGCCTCGGCCCCATCGGCGGCAACCAGCGCCTCATAAGCCTCCAGCGGAAACTTGGCGTCGATCACCAAAGGCCCCGGCGGGTTCGGCAGGTGAATCAGGCAATCGGCCCGCTTGCCGTTCGAAAGCGTGGTTTGAAAGCTGTAGGCATCGGCCGGCAGCGCCTTCGTCACGATATCGTTCAGCTGGATCTCTCCGAACATACCCCGGCGCTGCTTGTTCGACAGGATATCCTGCAGGCCCAGAACATCGCCCGAGAGCTTCTCGATATTGGCCTGCGCCTTGTCGATCTGTTCCAGCTTCTGCTGCAATTCGCCCAACGATCGCGCGGTGCGGGTGGAGGTGCCATGCAGCGTGTCGCCCATACTTTTCTGCACTTCCTCCAGGCGCCGCTCCATCGCTTCCATCATCTGCGCCTGCGACCGGGCCTGCAGGTCCGAGACATGGGTCAGCCCGCCCGCCAATCGTTGCTGCCCGTCCGACAGCGCCTGCACCCGCCCGCCAAGCGTGCCCATCTGATGGGCCAGCGGTTCAACGGCGCGGGCCGCACGGCTGGCCGCCGCGCCGGATCGCAGGATCAGCCAGATCACCAGCGCCAGGGCGATAAGGGCCCCCGCGACGGCCCAGGTGACGGGGTCTGCGGTATCAATCTGGATGCTGCCTATCTGGATCATGTGCGCCCGAAGAGCCTCTCGATATCGGCCAGCCTAAGCTCCACATAGGTGGGCCGCCCGTGATTGCATTGCCCCGAATGCGGCGTCGCTTCCATCTCGCGCAAGAGCGCGTTCATCTCGTCGGCCTGCATCCGGCGCCCCGACCTGATCGAGCCATGGCAGGCGACCCGGCTCAGAATGGCCTCGATCCGGGCCTGCAGCGTCTGGCACTCGCCCAGATCGTCCAGCTCGTCCAATATATCGCGCAGCATGGCCTCGGCATTCACGGTGCCCAAGATGGCGGGCGTGGCGCGCACGGCGATGGCCCCGGGGCCAAAGGGTTCGATGCTCAGCCCCAGCCGCTCCAATTCGGCGGCAAGCTCGATCAAGCGTAACCCGTCGCCCTCGCTCACTGGCACGATTTCGGGGATCAGGAGCGCCTGTGACGCCACGCCGTTTTCGGCCATCTGGTGTTTCAGCTTCTCATAGACCAGCCGTTCATGCGCGGCGTGCTGATCGACGATCACCATGCCGGTCTCGGTCTGGGCGACGATATAGTTTTCATGCAGCTGCGCCCGGGCAGCCCCGAGCGGGCGGGATGTCTCCTCGGTCGCTGGCGCGACCTCCTCGACCCGGCCCGAGGCGGGGGCGAAATCGGCGGCATCTTCGGCCAGCCCGGGGGCCTGCCACGCGGCGGCATTGCGCAGGGCGGGCTGCGACGGGCGGTCCATCTGATAGACGCGCGCCGGGCCGGTTTCCTCGGGGCGGAACGCACCCAACGTGGCGTTGGCCACGGTCGTGGAGGCGCGATGCCCGGCCTCGGCCAGCGCATGGCGCAGGGCCGAAACGATCAGCCCGCGCGCAATGCCCGGCTCGCGAAACCGCACCTCGGCCTTGGCGGGGTGCACATTCACATCGACCCGGTCGGGCGGGCAATCAATAAAAAGCGCCACCGCCGGGTGGCGATCCCGGCTGAGGAAATCCGAATAAGCCCCGCGCAGCGCCCCGATCAACAGCTTGTCGCGCACCGGGCGCCCGTTGACAAAAAGATACTGCGCCATCGCCGAGCCGCGCGAATAGGTCGGCAGACCGGCATAGCCCAGCAGCCGCATCCCGTCGCGTTCGGCATCGATGGGCAGGGCGTTTTCAATGAACTCGCGCCCCATGATCCGGCCAAGCCGTTGCCCGAGTGCCGTGAAAAGATCACCCGATTCGGGTTCGGCGCGGAACAGAACGCGGTCGGCCCCGTCGGTCATATCGCGCAGGGTAAAGCCAACTGCGGGTTCGGCCATCGCCAGACGTTTCACCACATCGGTGATTGCCTGCATCTCGGCCCGGTCCGAACGCAGGAATTTCAGCCGCGCGGGCGTGGCAAAGAAAAGATCGCGCAGCTCGACCACCGTGCCGGCCGTCAACGCAGCCGGGCGCAGCACCGATTGCCGCCCGCCCGAGACGGCAATGGTATGCGCCTCGCCATCCGCCGCGCGGCTGGTGATCACCAACCGGCCAACGGCCCCGAGCGAGGGCAGTGCCTCGCCGCGAAAGCCGAAGGAGCGGATATTCAGCAGATCGCTGCCGTCGATCTTGGATGTCGCATGCCGGGCCAGCGCCATCGGCAGCGCCTCGGGGCCCATGCCACAGCCATCATCGGTGACGCGGATCAAGGCCTTGCCGCCGCTGGAGATCTCGATGGTGATCCGCCCCGCACCGGCATCGACGGCGTTCTCGACCAGCTCCTTGACCGCCGAGGCCGGGCGCTCCACCACTTCGCCGGCCGCGATCCGGTTGATCGCGGTTTCATCCAACTGGCGGATGATCGGCTGCTTTTCGCCTATGTTGCGGTCAGGAAATGCCATGCCACAAGGGATAGCATGGGCCGGAACGATTCGGAAACATCCCGCTTCAGTTCGCGCTTTCCAGCCCCTCGGGCTGCCCCACCACCACGACGCGCAATCCATCCGAATCCATCAGCCGCGCGGCCATGGCGCGGACATCTTCCTGCGTCACCGCCAGCACCCGATCGTTGCGGGTGTTGATATAGTCGATGGGCATTTCATCGGCCTGCATCCCGGCCAGAATGCTTGCGATATTGGAATTGCCGTCAAAGCGCAGCGGGTATGATCCGGTCATGTATAGCTGTGCGGCCTCCAGTTCCTCCTGCGTGACGCCGTTTTCGGCCACCGTGGCCCATTCGGCGCGCAGAACATCGATCGCCTCGGCCACCAACTCGTTCGAGGATGAAAACCGCCCCATCATCAGGGGGCCGTAGTCAAACAGCGCCAGAAACGTGCTGATGCCATAGGTCAGACCCCGATCAACCCGGATCTCCTGCATCAGGCGCGACCGGAAATTGCCGCCGCCCAGGATCTGATTCAACACGAAAGCGGGAAAGAAATCGGGATCGTTGAAGGCAATGCCGCGCTGACCAAAAAGCGCGGTCGATTGTGGCGTCGGATAATCGATCACGGTCACGCCGCCGGTCAATTCATAGGGTGCCGCGTCGGGCAGGGCCGCACCGGTTTCCGGCAGAGCCCCCAACAGACGGTCCAGAAGCAGCCCCAGCTCCTCGGCCGAGATGTCGCCCGCAGCCCCGACATAGACCCGGTCGCGGGCGAAAACCGCGCGATGGGCATCGATCATGTCCTGACGGGTCAGCGCGGCAACGCTTTCGGTGGTACCTTCCAGCGCGCTTCCATAGGGATGATCGCCAAAGGCCTGAGCATAAAACGCCGCGCTGGCGATTTCGCCGGGATCATTTTCATTGCTGTCGATGATCGACAGAACCTGGGTGCGGACGCGGTCCAGATCGTCCTGTTCAAAGCTCGGCTCCTGAATGGCCAGGCGCAGCAATTCGGCCGCCCGACCCCGGTTTTCAGTCAGCATCTGCGCGGTGATCACAACCGAATCGGTATTGGCGTCAAAACCGAACCGCGCCGCCAGCCCTTCGACCTCGGTGGCAAATTCGCGCGAATCGAGATCGCCGGCCCCTTCTTCCAGCAGGCCGGTCATCATGTATGTCGCCCCGCGGCGACCCGGCGCATCCAACGATGTGCCGCCTTCGAACCGGATATCGAGCGCGAGAAAGGGAATGCTGTCATCCTGGACCAGCCAGGCGGTGATGCCGCCGGGTGAGGTGACCTCGCGGATATCGACCTGGGCCATGGCGGGCGTGGCCAGAACGACCAGAAAAGCGATGAATGCACGGATCATATTGGGCGTCCTTACTCGTCTTCGGGGGCAGTCAGATAACCGGTGACCGAGCGGGTATCGGAAAAGATCATCCGCGCGGCTTCCATCACCTCTTCAGGGGTGATCGAGGCGATGATATCAGGCCATTCCTGCACATCAGCCACCGTCAGCCCCGAGGTCAGCGCCGCGCCATAGGTGCGCGCCAGCTGGGCAGCGTTATCCTGCATATAGACCTGCTCGGCGGCCCATTGAAACTTGATCCGCTCAAACTGTTCGGGGTCGATCCCGTCCTCCAGAAACTGCGCAATGACGCGGTCCATATCGGCTTCGGCCTCTTCCAGGCTGACCCCCGGGACGGGCACGTTGAAGATGGAAAACACGGTGTCATCCAGGTTCATCCCGCCATAGGAGGTCGAGGCATAAAGCGCGCGCTCCTCTTCGACCTGGAGCACCCTTGGCAATACCGATGTGGCCCCGCTGCCGCCCAGAACGTTAGACAATAGCGTCAGCGCGGCGGCAGTGCGCTGATCGCCGGGGTCGCGTTCGGGGGCCAGATAATTGCGCACAACATAAGGGTCGGAAACGCGCGGATCCTCGTAATAGACGCGCCGGTCGGCGATGCTGGGCGGTTCGCTGGGCCGGGCGCGCGGCGCGATGCCCGAGGGCTCCAGAGGTCCGTAGTATTGCCGGGCGAGCGCCTCCACCTCTTCGGGGGTGACGTCGCCCGCGACGACCAGGATGGCATTATCGGGGGAATAATTTTGCTCGTAGAAATCAAACACATCGGCGCGATCAAGCGCCTCCATTTCATGGCGCCAGCCGACAATCGGAATGCGGTAGGGGTGATTGAGGTAGAGCGACGCGCGCATCTGTTCGGAAAACAGCGCGCCTGGGTTGCTGTCGGTGCGCTGCGCGCGTTCCTCCAGCACAACGCTGCGCTCGGTCGCGATATCGGCGTCGGTAAGGCGCAGGTTGCGCATCCGATCCGCTTCCATCTGCATCATCAGGCCGAGCCGGTCGGCGGCGACGCGCTGGAAATAGCCGGTGTAATCCCATGAGGTAAAGGCATTGTCGGACCCGCCATTGGCCTCGACCGTCTCGGAAAACTCACCGCTTTCAAGGGTCTCGGTCGCCTTGAACATCAGATGTTCCAGAAAATGCGCGATGCCGGAGCTGCCCGGCGGCTCATCGGCGGCCCCGGCGCGATACCAGAGCATATGAACCACGGCAGGCGCGCGGTGATCTTCGATCACGACCGCCTGCATTCCGTTTTCAAGGGTGAACTCGGTCACCTGGGCCGCACCGAGCGTCGGGGCCAACCCCAGAACGCTCAGGCAGGCCGCCAGCGTCATTCGCAGCATTTTCAACCTTTCAGATCAACCGTTGGCTATAGAGATACGGGCTTTTGCTCCGGCATCAAGCGCCCTGACGCCGATGTGAGGAAGATCAGTTGATATTGCCGATGGCTTGCGGCGGGGCGGCCGGGGTCCGGATCCCGGCGGCGCGCAGGCGCTCCAGCTCGGCATACCGGTCCAGCGACATCACGCGATAGGCGCGGTAATAGACATTGGCGGCGGCCAGACGTTCCAGCAGGCGGCCATTGTTGCGGCGGCGAAATTCCAGATCTTCAGCAGCCAGCGCGTCGCGGATACCATCGCTGACACCGAACCGGGTGGCATGGCCGATCAGGCTGGCGGTACCCGGCGTGGCGCGGTTGACGTCGCCGCCAAGCGCTGCGGCCACATCGGCCTCGGGGTCGGGATCGGCGCGGTTGGTGCCGCCAAGCGCCGGCGTTGGCAGGCTGGCCAGATCTGCGGGAACCTCCAGAGGGCGGGTCGGCAGAACGCCAAACTCATCGGGGCCTTCGCCCTCGGCGCGCAGATTCATCAGCGTCGGGGTCTGACTGCTGCATGCCGCCACCACCACCAGCACCAGCGCCAATCCGATTTTCGTGCGAAGCCTGCTCATTCACCCACTCCTTTCGGACGGTGTAGCGCATGTTTTTCGCGCCGTCACGGGGTCTTCTTCTCTGCGTCGGCAAAGATCAGCAATCCGGCCGCGCCCGCGAAGATACCAACATCGGCCAGATTGAACGTATAGGGGTTGGTGTAGCCGCAGCATGCGGTGTTCAAAAAATCCACAACCGCGCCATAGATCACGCGGTCCAGCGCATTGGCCAGCGCGCCGCCCACAATGGCCCCGGCCGAGATCAGCGCCAGTTTCCGGGTCAGCCCGGTTTTCACCCACCACAGAACCCAACCCGACACGACCACCGCCAGCGCAATCAGGATCCAGCGGGCAGTGTCGCCATTGCCCGCAAAGAGGCCGAAATTTATGCCCGTGTTCCACCCCAGCCGAAACTGCAGATAGGGCGGCAGCACCGCAACCTCGCCGCGCGCGGCAAGGTCCAGCCCGTAAAGGATCCAGGTCTTGCTGATCTGGTCCAGCAGGAACCAGAACAGGGCCGAAATCAGGGTTAGGCGCATGGGCTTTGTCCTTTCAGTGCCGGAAATGGCGCATGCCGGTAAAGACCATGGCCAGACCGGCCTCATCGGCGGCGGTAATGACCTCGTCATCGCGCATCGACCCGCCCGGCTGGATCACACAAGACGCCCCGGCGGCCGCGGCCTCCAGCAAGCCATCGGCAAAAGGGAAAAACGCGTCCGAGGCCACGGCCGAGCCCTTGCTCAGTGGCCCGGACAGGCCAAGCGCCTCGGCCATGCGTTCTGATTTCTTCGCGGCAATCAGCGCCGAATCAAGCCGGCTCATCTGGCCCGCGCCCACGCCCACCGTCGCGCCATCCTTCACATAGACGATGGCGTTGGATTTCACGTGTTTGGCCACTTTCCAGGCAAACAGCAGATCGCGCATCTGGGCATCTGAGGGGGCCAGCCTGGTGACAACCCTTAGATCCTCCATGCCGACAAATCCGGTATCCTTGTCCTGCACCAGAAATCCGCCCGCCACCTGGCGGACGGTCTGCCCGCCGGCGCGCATATCGGGCAACGCCGCGGTGGTCAGCAGACGCAGGTTCTTCTTCTTTGCAAAAATACTCATGGCCGCATCGCTGGCCCCGGGCGCGATCACCACTTCTGTAAAGATGGCGGTGATTTCCTCGGCCGTTTCCGCATCGAGCGGTTGGTTGAGCGCCACGATGCCGCCAAAGGCCGAGGTGCGGTCACAATCGAACGCCGATTTATAGGCCTCCTGCAAACTGGCCCCGATGGCCACGCCGCAGGGGTTGGCATGTTTGATGATGGCGCAGGCCGGGGTGGCGGGGTCAAATTCGGCCACCAGCTCGAACGCGGCATCGGTATCGTTGATGTTGTTATAGGACAGCGCCTTGCCCTGATGCTGTCGGGCCGTGGCCACGCCCGGGCGGGCGCTGCCATCGGTATAGAATGCCGCCGCCTGATGCGGGTTTTCGCCATAGCGTAGGCTCTGCGCCAGCGTGCCGGCAAAGGCGCGGCGGCGCGGTGCGGGATCCTCTATCGCCTCGGCCATCCAGGTCGACACCGCCGCGTCATAGGCCGCCGTGCGCGCATAGGCTCGCTGCGCCAATTTGCGGCGGAATTTGGCACATGTGGCACCGGTATGCTGATCCAGATCGCCCAGAACCTTGTCGTAATCGGCAACATCGACCACCACCGTGACAAAGGCGTGGTTCTTGGCCGCCGCGCGGATCATTGCCGGGCCGCCAATGTCGATGTTCTCGATGCAGGTGTCCCAATCGGCCCCTTTGGCCACGGTTTCCTCGAACGGGTAGAGGTTGACCACCAACAGGTCGATGCCCTCGATGCCATGTTCGCGCATCGCAGCCCTGTGATCGGCATTGTCGCGCAGCGCCAAGAGCCCGCCATGCACATTCGGGTGCAATGTCTTGACCCGGCCATCCATCATTTCCGGAAACCCGGTGATATCGGACACATCCGTCACCTTCAGCCCGGCCTCGCGCATCGCGCGGGCCGATCCGCCCGTTGACAGCAATTCCACCCCGCGCGCCGCCAGCCCGCGGGCAAAATCGATCAGGCCGGTCTTGTCGGAAACTGAAATCAAGGCGCGGCGAAGCGTGGCGGGTTCGGTCATGGTCTCATTCTCTCCTGTCAGAGCCAATCATCGTCGCGTTCGTAATCGCGATGGCCGCGCGGGGTATCCGTGGGCTTGGCAAGGCTCCAGCTTACAGCGCTGCCATAGTCGGTTACGCGTGCAGATAGAACGATCTGTTTTGTCGCGCGTGGCTTTAGCCGCCCGGATTCAAGGTAAACGCTCTTCTCCAGGCTGAGTTGCGCCTCGCGCCCGTGCCGGAACACCCAGGTTTCGCCGCCGCGCAGGATCAACGACACGGCGGTGCCGTTCATGTCCAGCTTGGCCTCGACATCGGGATGCAGGTGAAACCGCACCATGAAGGGAATGCCATCCATCGGCAGGCGGGCAATCACCCGGTCCAGCGTATCGCGATCCTTGCCACTGAGCGCGGCCAGCCCATCCTCGCCGCGCAACAGGCGGCCATCGTTTTCCAGGCTCAGGCTGCGCAGGTGGATCAGGCCATGGGTGCGCCGGTATCCGTCATGCGAAAAGGCGATGGCGCGCGCGGCCCCGGTATCGGCCTCTTGCACTTCGACCGCAACCGGCCCATCGATCAGAGCCTGTTTTACAACGCCGTGATGCGCCGCGCGGGGGCCCAGCCGGGACGAGGAGTAGCCCTCAATCGCCAATGTGGAATGCGACGGCGTGGCCCGGCCCGCGCGCCGCCAATCGGCCCCGAAACTGGCCCCCGAGCCGCAATTGACAATCACCGGCCGCCGCCCGGAGGTCATCTCAAAGGCCAGCGTCGAGGCATGCGAATTGAGCGCCTGGGCCCCCATCATCGGCGGGCTGGCATCGACCACGACCGAGCTTCGCCCGGCCGAGAGGCGGGCATAGCCCATCGCCAGACCGGTCACCGTCGCGGGGCGCACGCCCGATTGCGACAGCGCCTGATCCAACCGCCCCGGCGCGCCGCGCCCGCCGCCCTGAAACCGCGCCAGCCCACCATCGGCATGGCGCAGGCTGCGCAGCGTGGGCGCGATGCGCATGATCGCCGTGTTGACGGCCGGATCGGGGCGTTTGCCCGATTCCTCCAGCACCGCCGCAGTCCATGTCAGCAGGGTAAAGACGTTCAGCAATTCCTCAGGGTTGCGGGTCACGATCCCGCCTGAGGCATCTATTTCTCGGGCGCATTCGCTGACCAATGCGCGCATGGCGGCCGGCAGGTGATGCTCCATCCCGGTCAGGGCGCAGGCGGAATAGATCAACCCGGTCAGCGCCTCGAACCGCGCCAACCCATGCGACGTGCTGTTCCAGCGCCGCGCCAGAAACGCTGTCTGCCGCCCCAACGCGGCATAGAATGCGCGGGTTTCCGCCGTGCTCTGCCCGTTCATCAGGAAAAGCGCGTGGCTGATCCAGCGAATCTGCCGCTGCCCGACCAGATCCGGCGACCAGCCCGGCCCCTTGCCACCGCCATAACGTTTCAACCAGTCGGCCAGCCAATCCTGCGCCATCGGGCGGCCCGACCCATCGGCCACCGCGGCCAGGTGATCGAGCCATTCAAAACCGTGCAGCTCATCCTCGAACGCATCCGAGGGTGGATCGATGGCCCAAGGCAGGTCTTCGGGCAGTTGCAGCAGAACCCCGGCAAAGAGCAGATTGCCCGACATGATCTGATGTCCGCGCGCGTCGGATCCGATGGATCGTGGTTCAGGCTGCGAGGTGAACCCACGCGCGCGCGCCGAAAACCCGGCCCGCCACGCCGCCCACCGGTTGGCGGATCGCAGGATCCGCCCCGGACGCGCCCGCAGGGAAATCGGGGCAGGGGACAGGGTATCGGGCATTTGGGCGCTTGCTGCTCTTGTTTGTCTTTTGACAGCCAAGATACAGGGCTTAGGCCTTTTGCAAAAGGGCCATGTAAAACCCGTCCATACCGCCGCGATCGGCCCAGTAATCCGGGCGCAACCGCAGCCCGCCCTCGGCACTGGCCCAATGCCGGTCACCGCCCAGCTTGATGGGGTCAATCGCGGTGATCGCGATGTCATCATGCCGCTTTAACGCCGCCTTGACCTGATTCTCGCCTTCATTGGGCAAGAGCGAGCAGGTGCAGAACACCATCCGCCCGCCCGGTTTCAAAAGCCCAAGTGCGGTGTCGATCATTTGCATTTGCAACCGGGTCAGGGTCTCGACCTCGGCGGCCGATTTCACGAAGGGCAGATCGGGGTGGCGGCGAATGGTGCCGGTGGCCGAACAGGGCGCATCCAGCACGATGGCGTCAAATGGCCCGCCCTGCCAGGTCAGCAGATCGGCGGCGACCAGATCAGCGCTGAGGCCGGTGCGCGCCAGGTTTTCGGCGACCCGGGTCAACCGGTGCTCCGAGATGTCGAGCGCCGTTACCTCAGCCCCACCCGCCGCCAGTTGCATGGTCTTGCCGCCCGGTGCGCTGCAAAGATCGAGCACCCTGAGCCCGGCCACATCGCCGAGCAGTTTCACCGGCAGGGCGGCGGCGGCATCCTGTACCCACCAATCGCCTGCCTCATATCCGGGCAGCGCCGACACCTGCGCGCCGGACAGGCGGAATGACCCGGTCGGCAGGGCCTCGGCCCCGGCAACGGTTACGCCCGGTTTCGGCGTCAGGTCCAGCGGGGTGGCACGCTCATGCGCGGCCTCGATCGCGGCCAGCCCGTCGGTGCCATAGGCCTTGTGCAGCGGCTTGCGCAGCCAGACCGGCAGTTTTTGCGGCGGCGACGCGGCCCAGGCATCGCGCCCCCCGGTATCGACCTTGCGCAGCACGGCGTTGATCATGCCCGCCCCGCGCCCGGTGCGCGGGTTGCGTTTGGCGATCTCGACCAGCGAACTGACCACGCCATGCGCCTCCGATCCATCGACCAGCAATTCGGCGGCCCCAAGGCGCAGGATGTTCTGAATGGCCATATTCGGGCGGCGCTGCAGATAGGGGCGCAGCACCGCATCAAGGCGCCCCAGATGGCGCAGCACCGTCAGCGCCAGACGCAGCGCGCGGGCGGCCTCGTCTGGTGGCAGATCGGGGGCGGCGTGATGCGACATGAGCCGCTTTTCCCACAAAACCGCATAAAGGTGATCCAGCGCCGCGCGGCGCGCGGCAAGGCCGGTGTCAGACATCAGGCATCCTCTTGTCTCAAGGCCTGAGCCGGGTATATCAAAGCCCATCCCTTCACAAGGAGCCTGACGCTATGTCCGACGAAGCCCAACGCCCCGATCTGCCGCCCGAGGCACAGCGCGCATTGGCCGAGGCAGAGGCTCGCAGACAGGCGGCCAAGCCGGAAGGTCGCCCGGTCGAGCTGGGCGGGCGCGACGGCCCGGAACCGGTGCGCTACGGCGATTGGGAACGCAAGGGCATCGCGGTCGATTTCTAGGCCGCGGCTGGGCGTCACTGTTGCGGCGCTTCCCACTGCAACGCCCGGAAATCGAAGGTTTGCGTCAGCGTTGGTTTGACCACCTCGAAATAGGGCGACAGGTCGAAATCGCGCGGTGTAAAGAGCGAATGGTGGCGGATGTGATAGATCTCTCGCCGCGCAAATTCGCACATATCCGCGCAGCGTGTCACGCTGGGCAGGATCGGATAGTTGATCGACTGAAACGCCTGCGCGATCAGCGATGAGCAAATGGCGCGGGTGGGATCGCCCGAGCCGAGCGCGATCATCCGCCGCCGCCAGCGCACCGGCACCGGCGGGGTCGGAAAGAGGTAGCGCATGAGATCAAGGATATTGCGCAGATCATAGCTGAGCCCGAGATGATCGACCATAAAGCCCACCACGGCGGCGCGGTCTTCGGGCGTCAGGCCGACAGGACGGCAGATGCGGGTGTTGAAGCTTTCATATTTCGCCAGCGACACGGCGACACATCCCTCGCCGAGATTAACCTCGATCAGCCTCGGCCTTTCCTGGCCCGGTCCCGGTTCCGGCAACACGTCGCCGACATAGATGGCGGCATGCGACCAGGTTGATTGGGTCAGGTATTTGATGGCGTTCGACACCCGCGCATCGCCTTCGATCAACAGGATATCTCCGGGGATGAGAATGCGGGACAGGGTCGAGAAATCCGACGGTGTATAGGGCTGATAGCCAGAGCTTTGGTTGTTGAGTTTTTCGGCAATCCGCTGGCCGATTTTCCGCAACCCTGAGAAATAAGCTTCGCGCATCTGTCCGACCGTCCTGCTGTCTTGCGTTATCTACACACGAATGCAGCCGGCGCGCATGTGTCAAGCCCGGCGGCGGTCAAGATCCGGCGATGCGCCGCGCTTCCGGGCCCGGTCAGTTGCTCGCCCGCAGCCCCAGAACATCCAGCATGTCGAACTGCCCCGGCCCCTTGCCCTGACCCCAGAGCGCCGCCTTGAGCGCGCCGCGTGCAAACACGGAACGGTCGGTCGCCTTGTGGCTCAGCGTGATGCGTTCGCCCTGGCCTGCGAACAAAACGTCATGTTCGCCGATGATATCGCCGCCCCGGATGTTGGAAAATCCGATATGGCCACGGGTGCGCGGGCCGGTGATCCCGTCGCGTGCCCGGTCCGAGGCAACATCAAGATCAATGCCGCGCCCATCGGCGGCGGCCTGGCCCAGCATCAGCGCGGTGCCAGATGGCGCATCCACCTTGTGATGATGATGCGCCTCGATCACCTCGATGTCGAAATCCTCGTCCAGTGCGGCGGCCACCTGCCGGGTGATCTGCACCAAAAGGTTGACGCCGAGGCTCATATTGCCAGCTCGGATGATCGTGGCGTGGCGGGCGGCATGGGTCAGCTTCTCAAGATCGGCGGCCTCGAACCCGGTGGTCCCTATGACATGCACGGCGCGCGCCTGCGCGGTCAGCAGAGCATGCTCGATGGTCGCGGCGGGCGTGGTGAAATCGATCACGGCCTGCGCGTTCACGATGGCATCGATCGGGTCGCTATGGACCATAACGCCGGTTGCGGCCCCGCCCATCGCCTCGCCTAGATCGCGGCCCGCCCAGTCATGGCCGGGGCGCTCGGTCACCGCCACCAGATGCGCAGTGGCGCTTTGGTTGATCACCTCGATCAGCATCTGGCCCATGCGGCCCGATGCGCCCATTACCGCCACCCCAACATCGTCCAGCATCGCCCGCGCCCCTTGTTGCACATTACCCGGGCCGGTCTAGCGCAGCAGGTGCCAAACCGCAAAGCGCTTCTCTTGCGGGGCGCGGGCCAATCCCATACATGGGGGCCAAAGGAAAAATGCCATGGCAAAGAACAAATTTCACGACGGCCCCGGCCCGTCACAGCGCCAGTTGCGGGTCGGTGAACTGATCCGCCGCACGCTGTCGGACGTGCTTATGCAGGGCGACGTGCATGACCCGGATCTGAACGCGCTGTCGATCACCGTCAGCGAGGTGCGCGCCTCGCCCGATCTCAAGATCGCCACCGCCTATGTGCTGCCGCTTGGCGGCGGCAATCGCGAAGAGGCGATCCAGGCGCTCAAGCGCAACAAACACGAGCTGCGCCGCGCCATTGGCAAGGAAATGAGCCTGAAATACGCGCCCGATCTGCGGTTTTTGATCGATGACACCTTTGACAAGCTGGATGAATCGCGGCGCCTGTTTTCGCAGGACAAAGTGCGCCAGGATCTGGAAAAGGAATGATATGCGCGGGCTGATCATCGCAGCGCTGATCGGGATATTGCCAGCTATGGGCTGGGCCGCCGATTGCCGCGAAGTGAGTTTTGACGGGGCTGGATTTACCTTATGCGAGGTCGATCTGACGCAAGAGGATCTGCGCCTCTTTCTGCGCGATGAAGCTGGCGAAGTGCTGGGACAGTTTTCGCGGGTCGAGGCCAGCCTGCCCCCGGGGCGGCGACTGGGGTTCGCCACCAATGGCGGCATGTTTCGCGAAGATCGCGAGCCCGTGGGCCTTTATATTCAAGACGGCCAGCAGGAGCATGGCATCATCACAACTGCGGGCCCGGGCAATTTCGGCATGCTGCCCAATGGTGTGTTTTGTATCCTGGAAGGCCGCGCCCAGGTGATAGAGAGCACGGCCTATGTACGCGCACCGCCCAACTGCCGCGATGCCACGCAATCGGGGCCGATGCTGGTGATCGACGGCGCGTTGCATCCCCGGTTTCGCGCAAGCGGCACCTCGCGCAATATCCGCAATGGGGTGGGCGTCGATGCCACCGGCACGCGGGCCTATTTCGCGATTTCCAACGAGGCGGTGAATTTCCACCTTTTTGCGCGGTTTTTCCGCGACTATCTGGCGGTGGATAATGCGCTCTACCTCGATGGCCGGGTGTCGCGCCTCTATTCGCGCGATCTGGGGCGGCGCGATTACGGGCTCTGGCTGGGGCCGATCCTAGGCACTGTTGTTGACGAGGCCGGCCGGTCCCAGTAGCAGGCGGTTTTTGGCGAAGCATCAGGGGACCATATGGCACGCAAACGCAAAGGCCGCGACATTTCCGGCTGGCTGGTTGTCGACAAACCGGCGGGGATCACCTCGACTTCGGTGGTCAATAAGGTCCGCTGGGCTCTGGATGCGAAAAAGGCGGGCCATGCCGGCACGCTGGACCCCGACGCCACCGGCGTTTTGGCGGTCGCACTGGGTGAGGCGACCAAGACGGTTCCCTATATCACCGACGCGCTCAAGGCCTATGTCTTTACCATCCGGTTCGGGGCCGCGACCAATACCGATGACGCCGAAGGACGCGTGATCGCCAGCAGCGATATCCGCCCCGAGGATGCCCAGATCACGGCAGCCCTGCCTGCCTTTGTCGGCGATATCGAGCAGGTCCCGCCGAAGTTCTCGGCCGTCAAGATCGACGGTGAACGCGCCTATAAATTGGCCCGTGAAGGTGAGGATGTCACGCTGGCCGCGCGCCCGCTCTATGTCGACAGCCTGACGCTGTTAGATCGCCCCGATGCCGATGACGCGACGCTGGAGCTGGTCTGTGGCAAGGGCGGCTATGTCCGCTCGATTGCGCGCGATCTGGGGGACATGCTTGGCTGTTTCGGCCATGTGCAGACGCTGCGCCGGGTTTGGTCGGGCCCGTTCGATGTTGAGGATGCAGTGCCCTTTGCGACGATTGAGGATCTGGCCAAAGACCCCGCGCTTGATGCGCATCTGATGCCGGTCTCGGTCGGGCTTGCCGATCTGACGGAACTGCGCGCCACCGAT
>Ga0316207_10001077_pt1 | contig 36542 bp, 54 predicted proteins | sample 6weekpyrite_MG_FD_204943 | JGI IMG/M metagenome (GOLD analysis project Ga0316207, IMG submission 204943) | Microbial mat bacterial communities from mineral coupon in-situ incubated in ocean water Damariscotta River, Maine, United States -... | ecosystem: Environmental > Aquatic > Marine >... | reverse complement strand
ACGCTATAATCCGGCGCTTGATCGGGATGTAGCGCAGCTTGGTAGCGCACCACAATGGGGTTGTGGGGGTCGGAGGTTCAAATCCTCTCATCCCGACCAATTAAAGCTTTATAATACAATAAGTTACGCATGACCTAGTAACCCCACAAAAAATAATTAGAAACCGATTAGAAAAGAATTAGAAATATTTTATTCTGCTACAAGGTGGAATGTGTCGCCTATATTTTCTGATATTACGATCTCCAAGCCGTCTATTGAAGTGTTGTTAAGCTCTCCATCATCAACGTAGCAATTGCCATTAATAGAAAATACCTCGTTTTTTAGTCTGTCAAAACGTGATTTTGTCATATGAATGCGTGAAGGCTTTTCCCCGGTCTCACTAATAAAGCGGTATTTTGCGTCTATAATTTCCTGCAATTCATTCATTATTACTCAATATCCAATGCCGGTTTTTTAGTCTGCTTATAACGTTCCCGACCCCGGTCCAAGTACTCGAACGTTTGCTTCAATGTGGTGTGTCCTAATAACGCCTGAACATCTTCTTCACTCCAGCCCATGTCGATATAGAGATCAGCACCCAAGGCGCGTATTTCGTGGAATGACGGTTTTTCTTCCTTGGGCAAATGATCATAAAAACCTGACTTGTCCCTGGCTTCAGCAAAGCCATCACTTAATTGTCGTGGGGCAAGCTGCGTCCAGTGGTCACGATCTTTGTTCTTTTTACGTCTAGCTGGTTTCCAGTGGACTATGTAAGGGGAAAGCACAGTCATTTCCTTTCTGATCCGTTCAATGATTCCTTCCAGGCTTGTACCTTCAATATTAAATTCCAGATAAGTACCATGCTTCCAAGTTTTACTTTGACGCATCCTGACAGTTTTCACATTCTCCCAATCGGAAAACTTAAAGTTTCTGATATCTTCTCGACGCTGTAGCGATCTAAGTGCCACGTCCATGGCGTTCTTTGTGGTCCAGTCTGCATGTCGATAAACGACCTTAAATCCTTCCAAGCTGAGCGGTTGCCTAGTGCGTTTCTGTTTGGGCGTAGGCATTATCTTTGATGCTGGATTGTCGTCACATTCACCATCACTGACGGCATAATCAAACATGAGAACGAGAATGGAGCGGTATTTGTTCCGGCTCTTGAGTGGATATTCGTTCAGCAAGTCAGCACAGTTTTTTCGAGTAACCGCAGCAATAGGAAATTCCCCAAGCTCTTTTTCAAATGAACGAATTATTCTGTAATATTCAGCAAGGGTTTTCTCACTTAATGGTTCTGTATTAACTGTGCGGGTTTGAAGATGGGCTTTGAAAGTTTCTATGTAATCGCTAAAGGTTGTAGCATCTGGAGAAACAACCTTTGCCACTAGGTCATTCTCTACACCTAGGATTGAATTTAATTGCTTAGCGGCTTCAATGGCTTTTCTTTTGTCACTCCCAAAAGATTCAGCCTTTTCCATACTCGGGTGTTTATATTTGAAGTACGTCTTACCGTTTCCCCCTTTGTAGGGGAAAAGATGATCAGGCAACTTGTGATTCATCCTGCTTCGCCTTTGCGCCATGTTTCAGTAAGACCTTGACTACTAAGTCATTTTTAGCTTCTTCTTCCTTGATCGGTGTTCTGTCTGGGTCCACATACACCGATTTGGGTCCGTATATTTCCCCGTAGATATAGCCTTTTTTTATCCAAGATACAATAGTTCGTGAATCTGGCGCTGATCCAGCGTCAAATCGCTGTTGAAATTTGGATAGTTTCATTAAAGCCACTTTGTAAGTTTAACTCTCTATTAGCTAACAAATAAATTGATCAGGTACGTATACATATCACCTAACTCCCGCTTGAACCGGTCCTGCGGCTGGTTAAGACTCCTTGTTATGTGTCACCAATTATTCCGCCGCATTCTAAACAAGCATCTTCCAGTGCAAAATGTTCTTCGCCGCAATCAATGCAAATTCCTGTTATTCCCGCCACAAACTTAACGCCAGGATAATCATTCGCAACTCTAGTTATGATTTCATATTGATCATCGCCTTTTTTGCCTGTACAAAACCAATCAGGCGGGACGCCCTCAGTAAACCCATTAAAATATAAATCTGCCTGCCAGAAGCCCTTTTCATGTGGGGATATTATGCATAGCAATTCGTTTTCCTCACTCACAAATCACCTTCCTGTTGATGGGTGTTATGTTCTCTTGCATATTCTTTTACAAGTTCGCGCATGTCATCACGAGGACTCATGCAATAGCCAAGCTCAGTAATTGAAAACCAGAGATCGCCGCATGACTCGCACATCCAATCGGATGCGATTGGTACGTGCCCGTCCTCACCATATATATCAATTTCCACTTCATACTCAGGACATTTTCGCCGTAAATGTTCTACCGCTAAATCTCCTGGCTTTATTTTTTCGTCACAGGAGCAGCATTTTTTACTACGCTTAAACGGCAATGGCGCATAATCTTTCGCTTCGTTAAACCAGTACCAGTCACCTGGTTCAGGATCATAATCAATATCACAATCACAAGTTAATCCCATTTTATTCTACCCTTTCGCCAAACATGGCGCTTTAAATCAAATACTGCTTAAGGCGCGGGGGTTAGGCGCTCGCCTCTATCGTCCCCATTGGTATATCATTGATGCTAAAATCTGCTTTCACTTCGCCTTTATCATCATCAATCCAGTTAATGGTTTCAGGCCAAACCGCATCTGCGTTATCTGCATATCCAGTAGTTGCATGAGCCAGCCCTTTCATGGCAGCTTCTACGGTTTTGCACTCCAGCATTAAAGCGGTAATCTCTTTCATACATTCTTCGATTTTGTGTAAAGGAATTTTATCGAAAACATCCTTAATTGTTTTTAGTTCGTAAGCTTCACTCATAAATCACCTTCCTGTTGATGTGTTATCCAGTTTCATGAATCAACAGCCAGCATTTAGGGCAAACCCAAACAAATGAATTACCGGGAGCGAGAAACATTTGGTCATTAGTCAGCCTCCATCCTTCATCTTTAGCATGTTGATCACTGTAAAATTGAGGGATTACATCAGTAGCTTGCCTAGTACCATCTGAATAATCTGGAAAGCAAGAAGGGCATGTATGGTGATCATAAGTTCCGTCACCTCTAGCTATTATCATGCTACTCATCTCTATCTCCTGTTTTAAATTAGTGCCAGTCTATGGCAAACCTCAAAATCTTATCTCTAAACCAATCTCTTTATTTGCGCTAACCGTAATTAAACTTTGTGAAATCCAAGCTAAGCCAAAAGGGATTCGCTTGCCTTTATCAATCTTGTGAAAAGCCCAAGTTAAAGTTACACCTGTAATTAAAAAATAAGCGTCGACCTGTGCTGGTGTTGGATTTCTGCCAAATAACGCTCTAATTACGATATTTCCTTCTGAAATATCTGGGTTTCGCTCAATGTCACGCGTCTGGCCCCAGTCGATAGTGTGTAGCGCTACTCCCGCAGCAAACAAGTAATCGTTTGCGTAAGTGGGTAGTGGGAGCAGGAGCAGCATTACAAGTAAACGCTTCATTTAACTATCGATGCCACAAAGAGGGCGTACCTCGAATAGTATAAGTTTGTGAACGTGATCGTATATTTTTCATGGCTCTTGGTGGAACAAAGTAAGGATCACCAAACTTGTTTTTTAATTGCTGCTTTAATCGCTTTTCTAACAATTCAATGCTCTTAGCATGTGTTTTACCTGCGTTCACAACAACGCCCGTTTCAATATGCGTTACTTCATATTCAAACCAGTTTCCACGAGTATCAAGAGGAAAAATCTTTTTAATATGAAAGTTGTATTGTTCAATGCTCATGATTGCTTCAACTCTTCTTCGCGTATTTCGTAGCGGTTTTGGAACTCGTCAACCTCGTCAATGCTTAGCTTTTGAGTAGCTATTACAGCAGCGGCTTCAAGGTCTTCGTGATTCTTTGCTAGATCAATTAACCCGAGACATTCAGCAAGGTTTTGACTTATTTCGCCCGTGGGAGGTTCTGGTTCAATGTCTACGACTTCAGCTTTATTTGTTTTGGGTTTAGTTGTTTTTTTTTGTGGTTCTGGTTCTGCCTGCTTTAAGTCTTCCTTTGTCACCGTGTAAATCCCTTCGTCGTTCATTTCCGTGTCATAGGTATCTTGTATCTGGTCGGCTGATTGCAAACCCATAGATATTTCAGGCGCTACAGTATCAACTAACCAAGCAGCAGAACGGTACATGAACATTTTTTCAGGCATGGTTTTCCACTTGGAGCCGTTCTTTTTGCTCCAACCTTCAGCCTCGACAAGTTCCCAAGTAATCCAGGGTGATTCAACGCGCTCATTTGAAATCTTTTCAACTGCCCAGGCACGACATCCCCAGTTTTTGTTGCCTTGCTTGCCTTGCCATTCATAACGTATTGCAGAGAAACGACCGCACTGATTGAATGACGCAATCAAGAACTTAGCAGACCAGCCAGGCGTTCCATGAACGACATAAAGGTTTTGCATTATTAAGAGCGGGTCAGCGCCTAAGCGAGAAGCCATATTTAAAGCAATAACGCAGTTAGGCAAATTGTCCCTATACTGCTGAGGAATAAGTGTTGAGGCGGCTAGCATTCGTGCTTGACGCTGCATAAGCTCAAAACCTTGTTGACTGTTAAATCCAGGGAGAACCTGCTCACTTGGGTTTAACTGGTTTTTTTGCATACTTGATAATGTTACTTGAGTGTTCATATCTAGATTCCTTTACTATTGCGTTTGTTTCGATTTTGCTCTGTACGAGTAGACCATTTACAGTTTTTCGAGTTATAACCTTTATCATTATCTATGCGATCAATACTTTTACCCTTTGGCCTTTCTCCCATGTCACTGAAAAAATTTTCAAAGATCGTCCATTCTTCACACACCTTTATTCCTCGCCCCCCATAATCTTTCCATTGATGATGCATAGGGTTGGTGCATCTGGCTATCATTGACGACCAGCTTCTGTAAGTTGGCGTGTTATACATACCATGTTTCATTTGTTTTCTTGCCATCATTATTTTTCTGAGACAGCCGCAAGATTTGGTATCACCTCGTTTTAATGAAGCTGCCCTGATATTTTTAATATTTCCACATGAGCATTTACAGGTGTATGCGGTATGGACGCCTATATTCCCGCACCTTTTTAAAACGGTTAGATTTCCAAACATTTTACCTTCAAGGGGTATAAGTTGAGACAAAACTATCTCCTAAAATTACAAGTTTTATAACGAGGGCAATAATCTTTATGACAAAGCATTGATTTAGGGTTTCCCCAAAAATTACCCGCATGAATTATCTGTGATGCAATATTTAAAATTCCTAGCCTGTCATCGTCACCAAGTAACACTTCACGCGCACCAACAATTGAACCTTTGCCGATACGTTGAGCTGCTTCAGTCTTGGCAGTGTTTAATCCAATGATTTCAGCAGGGGCGGTAATTGGCAGTCCTGAGCCAAATTCTGCTAGTAATTCATAAACGCCCATTTGATAAGCATGGCCTTTAGTATTGACTGTGCCATCCTTACTTACTGCCTGTTTACCTGTTTTAATGTCAGCTATGCCATAGCCTTCTTCTGTGTGTCTCACGCGGTCAGTGGTGCCAGTCAATGACAATCCAATGTCTGATATGTCCAGGCGATCACATTTCACTTCAACAGCGACATAGTTATGTTTAGGCGCTTCCGTTTTGCAGTACTTATTATGTAAAGACAAAGCAATCTTTTCAGCGTCTTTCGGCTTGTCGTCGCCCCAGTCAACTTCATATTCAGGTTTATAGATAGCATCAACAGCGGCACCAGCAGCTTCCTCAATGGTAATTCCTGATTGATCAATAACGGACTTATCGAAAACCGCTGTGCTAGCGTGTAAGGCAGTTCCTAGCTGCGCCTTGCCGTTTGAAGGTATATACATGTTAAGAATGTATTTAGCTGACCAGCGAGCAGGGCAATCGAATAATTCACCAAGAGAACTAGCGCGTATGGCAATTAATTCTGGTTCGTAAGCTTTGGCTGCGTGTCCCATCCTTAGCCTCTAATACTGAATAGATACGTTGGCTATAAGGCCTTTGGAAATCAAAGTAATAACTTTAACAGCAGTATCTTCTTTAATTCCATTTTCTATGAAACACTGCTTTGCATTGCTGTGAATTTCCGCTCGATGCTCAAGGTTGGCTTGCCGTTTTTCTTCTGCCTCTTCCTTGGCTTTTTTCTCAGCCTCGATACGCCTACGCTCATTATCAGCGGCTTCCTTCTTTTCACGTTCGGCACGTTCAGCAGCTAATTTGGCTTCTGCCTCTGCACGTTGTGCGGCTTCAATTTGCGCCTTGGCTTCACGCTCTTTTTCTTCGGCCTCGGCTTTGGCTTTAGCTTCCGCTTCCAGTCGGGCATTTTCAGCGGCTTCCTTAGCAATACGTTCTTCACGTTCAATACGTTCTTTCTCTATACGCTCAGCTTCAGCTTTAGCCGCCAATTCTGCTTTTTCTTCTTCATCTTTTAGAGTGATGTATTTAGCTTTCAAATGAGTTACGGCTAAATCTTTGGCTCTTGCTGCTTCTACCGCAAACTCTGCAAATGAATCATCTATTTCAATAGCTTCAATTACACCCAAAGACAATTTCAATTTACTTGATGTTGTGTATTCTTGCTCCATGGCGAGAGAAAATACATTGATTCTTTTTTGTATATCGAGAACACGTTCTTTTTCAGCGTCTTCCCATTCAGTTAATGGTTTTCTGATTTCTTCCTTTAAAGCGTCGAGCTGATCACGCGCCTTTTTTCGTTCAGCATCAATTACTTTTGCCTGCTGTTTAATACCTGTAACAAGGTCTTTGCCCAATCCATCCAGATAAGTTTTTGATTTAGCAATTTTATGCGCTGTTGATGCAATCTCTTTGCGACCTTTAGCGGTGCTGACATCAGGAACGAGGTCAACCTGCTCTTTTATGGAAGCAATTATTGAATCCATGCCGCCAGCTTTAAAAACTTCAGACACATTATTTTTCTCTATAACCACTAATTCACTCATAACTAACCCCTCTCATCAAATAAACACTGAGCAACAAACAAAGACTTTTCTTCGTTCGTTGTCTCTTTAACAAAATCATCAAATATCAGCATAGCCCCGACATACCCGCCTTTTTTGTAAAGCTCCTCAAATTTTGAGAATGTTGAACCTGCAACGAAGTTTTCCATAATTTCGCGGATATCCAATTGCTCAGTGAATTCCTTTTCAGCTTTAGCTTGGATAAATTCCGTTGATGGTCCGTTATAGAGCAAGGAAGACATTTAAGCAGCCTCGTCTTCTTGCTCTGAACCGTCGAAAGCGTCAACTTGTGTGTCGCTATCGCCCTTCGCCTTACCCTCCTTGGGATTAGCCACAATCGTGACTAAAACGCCGTCTTGCTGCTCTGCTTTGTAAGCTGGAACTATTTCCTCTTCCTTCTCAGCACTGTATTGCACTTGAAAGTCGAGCTGTGCAATTTGGAAGTTTCCAGGAAAGTATTTAAATTTACAGACCTTGCAGCCCTTAAATTCTGTTTCGTTGCCCATGCCGTCTTTAATAATTAACGAACCGTTTTCAAAGGCTACGTCATGAAATAAAATCTGCTTGATTGCCGTGGTGCGTAGCTCTTTGTGCTCATTCCAAATGGTTTTAATGAAACCGTCATAGTCAGGCAATAAACCTTTAAACAATTCAGCAGCTACACGTATCGAAATATTTATATCGAAAGCAGGTACGCGATCCTCGCCGTTTAACTCTTTTCTAGCGTTAACATTTGTAATTGATGCAGCACAGTTTTGTATTTCAAGCATTATCATTTCCTTTAGCAGTAAATTAAAAATAGGGTACTCGCCACTTCTTCACCCGCTTTCCCCTGAGTTACCTGGTAGGGAGGTACCTTGTTAAAATCCTTGTGGGTATAGCAAGCGCGGCATGTCTGTCTTTGCTTCAGTTTCGTGTGAATATTCGAAACTTTCAGATAGCTTCATCAAGTGAGTCATGTCCTTATCTGCAAATACGCCTTGGCCAGTTTCGTAGGCCGCTTTTAACTCATCTTGACTAACATCCTGACCCGCTAAAAGTTTGCTAATAACTTCATGTTGCTGGACGGCTAGAAATTTATAGTCATTTTTTATTCGCATTTTGCGAGCTGTTGTCATCGTGCTTCCCTCGTGTTTTTGTTGGGTATGAAAAAAAGTTTAGAGACCTAAACTATAAAAGTCAAGAAAAAGTTCACCAAGCTAAACACTTGCTGAGGTATAGTTAATTGCCAATTGTCTAAAAAAGGGCGTAACCAATGAATAATATGACAAAAATACTATTAACCTTATGTATTGCCTTAGCTTTTAGCGGCTGCTTAGATGATGCTAATTCTCAAACCGATGACTCAGTATTGGCTGGAAGTGGGCCCGAGCCATCAAATTCTGGCGTGAGTGATTCTTCTATAGATAAAGAAAAGTTAAAAGCTGAGATAAAGCAGGAGCTTAAGGAGGAGCTTGCTAGTGAGCTTTCTTCTAAAATACCTGATGAAATTCAATTAGCAATTTCTGATACAGAACAGGATATAAAGAATTCATTAAAAACAGACATAACGCAATGGGTTGAAGATAATACAAAAACAATTACTATTACCGATTCAATAGACCACATTCCAAATTTAAACATCACCCATAGAGAGAGTATAGATAACTCTGGCGTGGGCGGTGTAACTTGTGGGGTTGATGAAGCCATAGTAGGGGGTGGCTGCTACTGCGATGGCTCGGCGTTGGAGGCGGAGTCAGGAGTGCTATTCCAATGTTTACCTGCTGGAAATGGATATGTAGGTGGTTGCTATAACACAAGGTTGCTAAGGCTAGATTTAGACTTTGTAGATACGCCAGTAAAGGTAAAAGTGCTTTGTGCAAAATCGCAAGCAGGGGTGGCTTCGAACACCTTTAACAGTAAAGTCAAGTTATTCAGGAAGGGTCGCTATGAAGAAGAGCTAGAAAAAGCCAGAAACCTTTTAGAGAATATGGTAGACAGTAAAGGCCAGAATTAGTAGCGACAAACTCAATTAGTTCGACATATTGACTATACTTACCAAATAGCATTTTATGGTTATGTTTGTCGAATTATCTTACACAATCCTCTGTTTCCTATAAAGAAATCAATCAGTTCAATAAAAACAATCAATCATTAATTTGTTGACTTTATTGCGTCAACCGTCAAGAATTAACGGTACAAGCCGATAAGGAAAAGGAATATTGCCAAAAAGTAATGTTGTTGCAATCGATTTATCTGTGCATTCCGCTGCCAAATTAATCAAGGAGTTAGCAGAGTGCTCAGAGAGAGTGTTTTTTAGCAAACACGCAAAAAAGCGCATGATTGAGCGAGACATTACTCGGGTACAGATTTTGCGATGTTTGAAAACCGGCATTATTTCTGAAGGGCCAGCTAAAAGCGTAAAAGGTAACTGGGAAATAACAGTAAGCGGGATATCGGCAGGAAACTCAATTAATGTGGTAACGGCGCTAGATAAAGATAGTAATGGAGACTACGCGCTAATTGTTACAGCATATTTTGAGTAAAAAAATAACTACATCCAAAAGCACACGACAATTTAAGTTGAGGAATATATGTATCATTATAGGGATTGCGGATTAGATAATGTCTACCTAAAGAATGGCTACAATGAAATTGAGTCAGCCTATGGGCCTGCCTGTTCGATTAATGATTTAGAAGGGCTTCATATGGCTATAGGGCTTCAAATTTTGGAGTGCAGTGAGCGTCTGACTGGCCAAGAGATTAAATTTCTTAGAAAGGAAATGGATTTGTCACAAGCTCAATTAAGTGAAATTATAGGGGTTAGCGAGAACTCTATTCGTGGTTGGGAAAATAATCGTCAAGTAGTTACTTCTCCCTCTGATAGATTAATTCGCATTCTATACAATGAGCACGCTACTCATGGCAGTGAAATTAGAAAAGCGCTCGAGAAATTGAGTGAAATGACTGTTTCTGAGCATTGTCTACGCATTGAGCTAGAAGCAACAGACGCCGGCTGGAAGACTGCCGCCTGATATTCTCCTAGGACTATATATTATGAGCAGAGCACTAAGAAGACACCATAGGGAGCGGCTGAAGAAGAATCGTCGTTTCCATTGGGGTAGAGATCTTAAAGATGAAAAAAAAGCTCTGAGTATTGCAGTGGACACTCCAAAACCGTGCTCCTGCCTTATGTGCGGTAACGCTCGCCGCCACTCTGGAAATACCATGCAGGAGCGCCGTATCGCTGAGTATGAGCACTCAGCGGCTTAGTTTCTTTAACCGCCTCACCTGCCTCCTCCTAGGCCACAAATACAAATTCCACCGCACCAGCCTTGAAGGCCATAAGGTCTTTAAGTGCGCCAGGTGCGGGAAGTCTTTTTATAGAACATAGCTTATTGTTTTTCTGGATTGCCTTCCCAGTACCTTAGCTCATTTTTTGCCACTCGATATATTTCCCGTTTACCATCTACATCAACTTTGCACATTGTATTAACCACTTCCTTTAATGACGGTGTAGTTAACATTTCAATAGGTATTTTAGGGATTGTTAGCATCCATGGCGGTATATCAAATACTTTTGCTATTTCATTGATAAGATGTAGAGATGGTATTCCTAGCCTCAATTCACCACCCATAAAATCGTTAATGAATGAAGGTTCAATATAAGCTAGATTTGCTAATTCGTCAGGAGATCTAATTGCATAATGATTCATGAGTTTATTAATATTTTCAATTATTGAATCTCTAAATGGGTTGGCGTTTTCCTGATAAACAGCCTCTTTAAGCTTTTCCAGGTCGGCATAAATATTTTCAATTTCTTGATTATCTTTTTCACGTACAGCTCTACCCAAGCCTTGCAGCCAAGGCGCAGAGCACTTCAAAGTCTTTGATAGTAATAAGATATTTCTAGCATTCGGTTCTGAAATGCCATTTACCCATTGACTGACAGCTCCCTTAGATACGCCAGATTCCCTAGCGATATCAGCAGGGCGCATATCAAGCTCTTTCATTCGTTCTTTAATTCTATCTGATATCGCCATGTTAAGAAGTCTAAACTTTTATTGGTTTATCGTCCTGTACACATAAAGTTTACTATGCTAAACTTTTTGCATAACTCAACTGATTGAAAGTACACCGCACATGAAGAAAAACGAAGCTATCGAATTCTTTGGCAGCCAAGTCAAGCTTGCTGATGCGCTTGGCATTAATAAATCCGCAATTTCTCAATGGGGTGATTACGTCCCTGAATTAAGAGCCTTTCAAATTGAAAAAATTACTAATGGCGAACTTAAGGTTAATAGCCAAGAGGACGCCGCCTAACCAGGCTTAACTATCCCACCAAAGAATGTGGGAAGGGAACGGAAATAAACCATAGGAATGGGGTAGGGAGAAGTACGTTACGGAATAACGACAAAGAGGTGAAACCAAATGAAAGACAATTTAGCTCGGCAAATGCATTATCTGAGAGGGAAACAGGAAATGTCAGAAACGCACGTAAAACTCTTGCAAATTATTCTTTGCAAAGGAAATTCTCACATTTCCAAAACACTAGAAATTGCTGAGAGTGAAACATCTCGTAAAGTGTCGGGAGAGACAGGGTTCAAACTAACTCAGTTAGCAAAACTGTTTGATGAGTTTGGCGTTAAATTAGCGAGTAAAGAGGACGTGATTATTTCTAAAAAGAAATATCAAAGTCTTGTCACATTAGCTAAAGAGCAAATGATTTCAGAGGATGAAACTCTAGACGGAAGTGAACGCCGTATGACATTGGTTCAAAGCAATGAACATCCATCAGAAAGTTGAGCTGGTTTTGTTAATCATTATTTTTGTGGTTATCACAATCGGCTCGACTGCTACGTTTTATTTCAATTAAGGTGGTCTTTTATGGCTCGAATTAGAACCATCAAACCCGAATTTTTTACCTCTGAAGACATCGTTGAACTAAGTCCCATTGCACGACTTTTTTACATCTCTTTGTGGTGTGAAGCAGACCGAGAAGGGCGCTTAATCTGGAAACCAAAAACACTAAAACTTCGTTATTTTCCTGGCGATAATTGCGACATTTTAAAGCTAGCAAACGAGCTTTTATCCATTGGCTTAATAGAAATCTATGAGGTTGAAGGGAAAGAATATGCAGAAATTTTATCCTTCAAAGTACATCAAGCGATCAATAATCGAGAAGCAGACAGTATTCTACCTCCAAAAACAACGCGTAAACCACGCGTGGACAACGCGTCAGACACGCGTGAAAGTGGTGTGAAAGCGGAAGGGAAGGGAAAGGAAGGGAAAGGAAGGGAAGGGAAGGAGTTAATGTTGGAGCAAGAAACTCCCTCCAACCGCATGACACTCATTTCGCAAGCTACGGAAGTTTTAAATTTCATGAACGAAAAGCTCCAAAGAAATTACCTAGCTAAAAACCCCAAAGGACAACCAACCACAAACTCAACCCTGATCATGGACAGACTTCGCGAAGGGTACACGGTTCAGAATATGCGAACGGTGATTATTCGAAAATGGCGAGACTGGGGCCAAGACGACAAAATGTCGAAATATCTCAGACCTGAAACACTTTTCGCTAAAAAACATTTTTCAACCTACTTGGGCGAATGTGTTGCCGAAGTTCCTCAATTCCCACAGGCGGTGAACAATGGCTGAAGGAAAATATTGCCCTGATTGCGGCGACCCGTTAAACCCTGGATCAGCAAAATGCGCTTGTGGTTGGAAAAGGCCAAAGGGCACATTCACACAACAAGCTAAGCGCGATCCACGCTATGGCCTTTGCGAATGGGAAGACGAGAGTAACCAATGTCCAGCACCAGGCACCATGTCCAGCGATACGCGTGAAGGTAAAGGACCATGGTTTTGTCCTGGTCACTACAAGGCGACCAACAAGGCGGAAGGCCGAAAGGTTTTGTACGAATATCAAAAAAATGGACTTCCTGACAGAACGCCTTATGTCGTTTCGCTGATGAAATTGCGAATGAAGCAAAACCCAAAAGATTACAAACAGCCAGGCGAGAGCCATAAAGCTTACGTTGAACGAATGCGGGAAAAAATTACAGGCATAGAATTTTTTAAGCGAATGGACAAGCAGGAGGTGGCGTAACCATGAAAGGCAGACCGTGGCAAGAACACGAAGAGCAGTATTTACGTGAACATCACAAAACAACGCTTGTTGTCGTAATGGCTGAAGAGCTAGGCAGGACAGCAACAGCGTTAGTGAATCGCATGAAGAAATTAGACCTTAGTCGATTGCTCGGTGAAGAAGAACGCCCAGAAAAGCCCAGACTTGACGAGGTTGAACGATTAGCCTTTTGTCAGCCTTGGGGTAAAGTCGCTTGAAAATTACCATCACAGAAGACTGCATTGAAGTCACAGGCGCAAACAGAGCAGCAATAGCCGAATTTAAGCGCTTAGCTAAACGTCTTGGAAAGCCGGTTAAGTTTTTATGAAATTACTTATCCTTCCAGAACTTCATCGAACGATCTGTTTTCGATGCGCAAAGTTAGAAGGATTATTTCCAGATAGGGAAAAGAAGTTTTGCGGGAAAGGAAATGATGAATTATTTGGAACTGAGCTCGCGCAGCATGAATGTCAAGACATGAGCACAGAATCGGTAACTGATGAAGAGGAACTGGAGGAAAGTTAAGTGGGTATGCAGACAGATCTTATTTGGAAAAAAATATATGGCTTGAAAACAAAGAAGCGCGAAATTCGCGTTAAGTATTGGTTCAGGCCGCACAATGGCAAGCAAGAATGTGCAAGACGTGTAAGGCAAATGCAAAAGGGAATGTTATGAAGCACTATCGCAGAAAGAATAGCTATGAGCATATTGATCACGGTAAAAGCTCGATTTATGGGGTTTTGTTTATTGTGATTTTTTGGGCTTTTATTTTTTTAATGACTTTACAGGGGAATTGAGATGAATCTATACATCGGAACAAAGATTATTAAGGCAACTCCACAGAGCCAGAACAATCAAGAAGGCTACGCGGTAGAGTATCCAGATGGTTATAGATCCTGGTCGCCAAAAAAAGTGTTTGAAGAAGCTTATCGTGAAACTGTTGGAATGAACTTCGGGCTTGCGATTGAGGCGATGAAGAAAGGGGCTAAAGTCGCACGTCGTGGCTGGAATGGGAAGGGTATGTTTCTATTTCTCGTTCCTGGATCTACGTTTCAAGTTAATCGTCCACCATTGCTAGGCATTTATCCTGAAGGGGCTGAGATTAATTATCACCCTCACATTGACATGAAAACAGCCACAGGTGAAATCGTGCCATGGCTGGCTTCTCAAACTGACATGCTTGCTGATGATTGGGAGCTTGTGGAATGATCTACATCGGCATTGACCCAGGCTTGACCGGAGCAATAGGGGTACTGGACCACAAAGGCCAGTATCTCGAAGTGATTGACTTGCCTACCAGGGAAAAAGAAGCAAACGGAAAAGTTAAGAAAAAAATTGATTCGAAAGAGCTGTGCAAAACATTTGAACGAATCACGGACCTTGGTTCAATCCCTTCATTCTGCATTGTGGAAGCGCAAACAGTTTATGGCGGGATTCACCCAGGTACACAAGCCTCAATACTTGAAAGCTATGGCGCAATCCAGGCGTGTCTTGAAATTGAGGAAATGCATTTTGATGTTGCTTGGCCTAGTAGCTGGAAATCAAAAATGGGACTGACAAAGAAACCTAAAGACTATTCCACGGCTATGGCGATTCGTATGTTTCAACAGGCACCGCTTAGAAGATCGAAAGATCACAATAGGGCTGAAGCGTTATTGTTAGCAAAACTAGCGATGGATTTGCACTTGGCAGATATACCACAAGCGGCCAACGGTTAGACAATCGGACTCCTAAAAGGGTTTTATGTTTTCAGCAGCTAAAAGAGCATTGAAATTGTGGGGCGAGTATCAGCGTCAACCTGCAGGTGGCGTTAATACTCAGCTCGGGTATAAATCCACAACGGTTGAGCATGCCATCGCACAGAGTAAACCACGACGGTTGAGTAGAGATGAAAAACTAAAGTTACTTAAAGCTAAGTTTGAAAAGGTTAGGGAGCAATTAAATTGCCCTCAATGCAAAGCATCGCTTCATCCTAAAAACCTGAATAGCTGTACTAAATGTGGATGGAAAGATAACTCTGATAAACACATGACGTTTAGAGCGGCTTACCCGAAAGAAGCTAAGGGTGCGAGAGTAAGGCCTTCTTCAAAACCAAGTAAGATTGTTATGAAGATCGAAGCAATACTTAACGAGCTGCAATACGATACTGAAAAGCATGTGCTGTTTCAGATAGCGCATTACAAATATGCTGATGAGAATGTCAATGAGTTAGCGGCTAGGGAGTTAGAAATACCTTTATCGACCTACAAAGTGAACTTGAAACTGTTGTGGTGTCATGTGGATGCGAAGTTATGACGGTTTGCAATCAGAAATCTATAGCACCGGGGCTTCTGGTAAATGCAATATTGGCCGGTGCAAAATTTAAGAGGAATTATTATGATTAAACCAACTATTGGGCGTGTCGTTTGGTATAAGGATTCTAGTATTAGCGATCAGATGATGCCTGCATTGATTTGTTATGTCTGGAATGACGGCATGGTAAATTTAGCAGTCCATAACGGAAATGGTGAAAGCTTTTCAAAAACTTCCGTTCCTTTGTTTCATGGTGATGCAGGAAATTGCCCAGAAAGTGTTTGTTGCTGGATGCCATATCAGAAACAACAAGCGGAAAGCACGAAGAAGAGGCGAGAGTTGCTTAAGACTTGCAAAAAAGCTAGCCTCGAACTACACTAATCTCAATATTCGTGAAAAGTGCGCCCTTGGGAAACCTCGTGGCGCATTTTTTATGTCTATTGGACCCCGTTCAGGGGATTTTACATTTCGTTAACTGGAACGATTTGTAGCTAATTTGATTTAGCAACTATCCGAGCTTAACCCGCCTTGACCTCCCTCTTGGCGGGTTTTTTATTGCCTAAAGAAAACGGCAGTTCAATTATGGAACTATGGAAGCCTAAGCACAGCAATTGTTTATTCTGGGCAATCTATCAGTTTATTAGATATCGCGGCTATATTGCTATGCGTTGGTCTTTGTATTACCCAGGGCCGCATTTTATTTGGTCGCCCGATTTAAAAATATGGTTTGGGTTTAGGCCGTTATCGCCGAGTAAAAAAATATTTCCACCGCCAATATTTCAAGGCGTTGTTTATTGTGAGCTGCCTGTTTAGTTCAGCCATGCGGGTAATAAATGGAGTGGGTAAAAAATGAGTCTGTTGGATAGATTAGTACATAAACCACCGTATCATGAGGGCGGTGACTCGGGCGCTTTGTCATCGGCCCAGGTGTACGGGGCATTATTTGAAATGCATCGAGGGCAAAAAACGAAAACTGAAGTAATGACCGCGTTAGGTTTGGAAATAGGGACGGCAGACGAAACCGAGCTAGATGCAGTTATTGCTCTATATCAAGCTCATGCAGATAAAGAAAAATTTGCAAATGATTTCCAGGTAGTAGTTTCAATGGCTCAGGCGCGCATTTTCGGTTATGACAATAAAGCAACGCTTAACGCTAGATTGCAGGTAATCTAATGGCGCTTAGTGTTCATTGCGGTTCGTTCAATATAACTACTACTGACAGCGGAACAATCGCAGTCACGGGAGTAGGATTCCAACCTGGATTAGTAGAATTTATAGGGCAGGCAGCAGCAGGAACGGCCACGGGTGTTGTTGCTGGTGATGCAAATGTGGGGTTTATGTACGGCGCAACTGATGGGACTAATCAGTTTGTCGCTAGTACTGCAATGCAAGATAATGTTAGCCCGTCAAACACTGCACGATCTATAAACACAAACAGATGTTTAGCATCGGTAAATGTTGGTGGTGCGTCATTAGATTTCGAATACAGTGTTTCAAGTTTGGATTCGGACGGGTTTACATTAACAGTCAACAGCGCTCCAGGTACAAACACAACGATATTTTACCGAGCGCTAGCGGGTGCAGATTTTGAAGTAGGGAATTTTAATACACCAACCGGCACAACCGGAAACAAAGACGTTACGACAGCTTTTGATCCAAAATTGGTAAAACTTTATACAGTCGGTACTAGTACAACGACCGGCGCACAAACCGCGCACTTTTTAACAATGGGCGTATCGGATGGGACAACACATTATTTAATCAGTACGTCATCGGGAGACGGACTAAATCCAACAGCACCACGTCGTGCTCAGATTAGCGGCTACATGCAGCGCTACATTAACTCATTTGGCGGAACATGGTTCACAGGTGTGCCGGTTGCTACGACTTGCGCGATGGGCACAAGCAAATTTACGCTGAATTATACAGACGTACACGCAACTAATGCGGGTCTTGTTTGTTATGTTGCTTATGGTGGAGTTGATGCAGAGTTAGCAATAGATACCGAGCCAGCTACTGATACAACAGTAGACACGGCGCTGACTTTCACACCGGAAACCGTGGAATTACTGAGTTATGGTAGCACTAGCTCAACAGCAATAAATAATTATGCATTAACAACAGTAGGGTTTAGCGACGGCACAAACCACAGAGCGGTAATGTTTGCTGATAATTATAACGCTAGCACGTCTGACGAAGAATATGCGCGATCAGACGCAGACGCTATATTTTATCGGAATCCAAATGGAACAAATGTTGGAGATGCAACGGCAACGCTTCAGACTAATAATCTAAGAACGACATGGGCTAATACAAGCGGCGCGCTCAGAGAGTTTATTGTTTTAGCTCTGGCTGATTCGACAAGCGGCACAACAGTAAGTGTTCCAGTTGCAAGTCTTGGGTTAGCGGGTTTAGCGCCAACAGTTGCAATATCAGACCACCAGACAATTGCAATACCTACTGCAGATTTAACGCTCACTGGATACGCGCCAGCAGTTCTGATAGGTAACGATGTTTCGATTGAGGTTCCTACAGGGAACTTAAGCTTAGTCGGTAATTCTCCAACAATATTCACCCCGAAGACAATTGAAGTACCTACTGGCAGTGTAACGTTTACAGGTCAAGCGCCTGTCATAGCAATTGGGGCTGAAGTTGTAGTTGACCCAGCTACAGGAAATATCACATTAACAGGTCAAGCGCCCACAATTAACTCTATTGCAGATGTGACAATCACTGTCCCAGTTGGTGAGCTGTTATTAACGGGTTTAGTGCCGGTTATGGGTGGAGCTGTTGTTGTTACAGATGATGCAATCCTATACGTCACTGCAGAAAGATCAATTCTTTATGTCACAGGAAACTTTTAATGCAAGCAAAAGAAGCTAAAGAGATCATGACTCATGAGATAGCGCCTAATGTTATCTCACTTAATAAAGCAGTTACCGGATTATTCCAAACCCGAGTTTTAGAGATTCAAAATGATCATGCTTTATTAGGCCTTGTTTTGGTGGATAAGGACAACCCTGAGAAAGTTTTGAAAGTTATGGGTGAACCCCAGTGGGTAAAGGTAAAGGGGAAGATTACTCTTCATGGCGCAACAATAGACTTAAATTTTAACGGGATTTGATATGAGTACAGAAAACTTTGTAAAGCAACGTGCTATTCGTCGTGTTGAGGCAATCAAATATTCTGCGGGACGAATTAAGCGAAAGATGACAACGGCTGCAGGTGAAAAACTAAAAGCGCTTCAAGTCCGACTTGATGAGTACGACGTATCACTAAGAGCGTTGGAACTGGAAATAAGAACAGGCAAGCCGATGCGAATTGGAGGTACTGTTATCACAGTTCCATCCGGCGAAGTTAGTTTGGAGGGCAATTAAATGGCTGCAAATGCTTGGGACTTCTATAACGAGTTCACTGAATATTCAATGGACGGAACGATTGACCTTGATGCTGATACTTTTAAGTGCGCTTTATTCTTATCTACATCTAATGCGGCAACACTAAGCACATCGGGTAAGGCAGCTTTAACAAACGAACACGCTAACGCCAATGGCTATACTACGGGCGGCGTGACGCTTACATCTATAACCTGGAATCGCTCGGGCGGCACGACAACTTTTGACAGCGCTGATGCAGTATGGACGGCTGCTGGCGGATCAATTACGGCTAGATTTGCGGTCATTTATGACGATACTGTCACAACACCTGTTGCTGATCCGCTTTGTTGTTATTCGTTACTTGATAACACGCCTGCTGATGTTACCGCGACAGATGGTAATAACTTAACTGTTCAAATGTCTGCATCAGGCATCTTTACTGTCTCTACTTAATGAAAGCTTTTCCTAAACTTCAAAAAGGCGCTGAACGAACGCTAGGGCTTAACTGGGCTGGCTGGTTGCCTGAAGGTGTAACGATTTCCTCAGTGGCCGTTGCTGTCGATGTTTCTGGAATAACGTTGGCTAATGAGACTGTAAGCGGCGGCATAACAACAGTTGAAGTTACTGCAACACAGGAAGGTTGCTATCAAATAACTTTCACGCCGACTTTATCGGATGGCGATATCGAACCACGTACAGCCCGTTTAAATGTCGTTGAGTACAAGAGCGCTTAGTTATGGCCGGTAAGACTGCAAAGAAAAAATACGATAAAGCAATGGATGAACAGGTTTATAAAATCTGTTTATTAGGTGCAACTGATGTTCAGATTGCCGATATTCTAGGGATAGCAAAATCAACGTTAAATGTTTGGAAAAAAACATATCCTGAATTAATGGCGGCAATGACTAGGGGTAAACAAGAAGCTGATGCTTTAGTCGCTCATAGTTTATTTAAACGCGCCACCGGATACTCACATCCAGATACGCATATTTCTAATTTTCAGGGTGAAATAACTAAAACTGAAATCACTAAGCATTATCCACCTGATACAACGGCTTGCATATTTTGGCTAAAAAATAGAGATAAAGAGAACTGGCGCGACAAGCAAGACCACGAACACACAGGTAAAAACGGCACTCCATTAATTCCAGTACTTAATGTCACAGTCGGCGGAACTAAACCTAAACCTCCACAATAAACAAGGCGAAGCACTAAACACCGTGGCCACTGAGCTTTTATACGGTGGTGCCGCTGGTGGTGGTAAGTCACACATGATGCGTGTGGCTGCAATCCTTTGGTGTTCAACCATTCCAGGGTTACAGGTTTACTTATTCAGACGTTTATCGCCTGACTTAATAAAAAACCATATGGAAGGCCCGAAAGGGTTTAGAGCTGTATTAGCGCCATGGGTGCAAGCGGGTTTCATCCATATTGTTGAAGATGAAATTCGTTTTTGGAATGGCTCGAAAATATATCTCTGTCACTGTAAGGATGAGAAAGACCGCTTTAAGTATCAAGGCGCTGAGATACACGTCTTACTGATAGATGAGTTAACACATTTTACCGACACAATTTACAGATTCCTTCGCGGTCGTGTTCGTGCGGTTGGACTTCCTGAGCTAGCAGATGAGTACAAAGGTAAATTTCCTAAGATAGTTGCAGGTTCAAACCCTGGTAACGTTGGTCATCAATGGGTTAAAAACTCATTTATTGACGGTTGCCAACCTATGGAAATACGCCAAATGCCGGACAGTGAAGGCGGCATGTTGCGGCAGTACATTCCTGCTAGGTTAGACGATAACCCGAGTATGCAGCAGGATGACCCAACCTATCGAGCTAGATTAAGAGGGCTTGGTAGTGAAGCGCTTGTTCGTGCCATGGAAGACGGTGACTGGAATATTATCGAGGGTGCTTACTTCGATTGCTGGTCGCCTTCAATGGTCATTCGACCGTTTACAATTCCGAAACACTGGACAAGGTTTCGTTCATTCGATTGGGGTTCAGCAAGGCCATTCTCTGTTGGCTGGTGGGCGTTAGCTGCTGAAGACTTTGTTCATGAAGGTAAGCGCATTCCAAAGGGTGCAATGGTTCGTTACCGCGAGTGGTACGGATGCAAACCCAATAAACCAAACACTGGCTTAAAGCTCACGGCTGAAGAAGTAGCAAAAGGCATTCTGAAGCGCGAAGACAAGCAAGAAAAAATCAATTACAGCGTAGCAGACCCAGCAATATTTGCTGAGGATGGTGGACCTTCAATTGCTGAACGCATGAAGGGTGTCATCTTCCAGCCTGCAGACAATAAACGAGTTGCTAGTAGTGGCCATATAGGTGGCTGGGATCAGCTCAGAGATCGAATGAAGGGTGAAGACGATAGACCAATGCTCTATTGCTTTAACACTTGCCACGACTCAATAAGAACCATTCCTGCTTTACAACACGACGATAAAAAACCTGAAGACATTGACACTGAGAGTGAAGACCATGCTGCAGACGAATGGCGTTATGCGGCTATGTCACGGCCTTATATTAGGCCACAGGAAACCACTGATGAAGACAAGTGGGATTATGCAACCGACGATGATGAGATAGACAATTGGAAAACCGCATAGCATTACAAACACTCATAGATTATTACGAGGATTTTGAAGATTGTACTCGTGATAACCGTAAATTGTGTGAGCGTGACCGCGACTATTACGATAATAAGCAATATACGGCTGACGAATTGGCGACTTTTGCTAAACGTAAACAGCCAGCTATTGTCTACAATCGCATTAAAGCTAAGGTTGATTTCACATTAGGGCTTGAGCGTCAAATTAGAACTGATCCGAAAGCCTACCCACGCACACCAATGCACGAGAAAGATGCTGAGTCTGTTACAGATTCAATCCGTTACGTGACCGAAAATAATAATTATGATCAAAAGCGTTCCTCTACTCACAAGAATATGCAGATTGAAGGGACTGGTGGATATGAAATAAACGTCACGCCCAGTAAAAAAGGTTTTGAAATAACCGTCATTGATATTGATTGGGACCGAATGTGGTATGACCCACACTCAAGACGTGATGATTACTCTGACGCGATCTATAAAGGCATTGTCATTTGGATGGACGAAGACAAAGCCTTACATAAATTTGGAAAAGATAAGGCTGATATTCTTAAAAATTCCTATGATGATTCAATGGAAGAGACTTTTGCTGATAAGCCCAGCACTAAGTGGGGTGATCGTAAGCGTAAGCGTGTAAAAATCTGTTATATAAACTTCCAGCATGAAGGTAAATGGCATATTGCTTACTTCACTAAAGGTGGCTATCTAATTGAACCAAAAGTAAGTCCTTTTCTTGATGAAGATGGTGAGCCAGTTTCAAACCTTGAATTCCAATCTGCTTTTGTTGATAGAGAAGGTAATCGCTATGGTGGTGTTAGACAGTTAATTGGCCCACAAGACGAAATCAATAAGCGCCGTTCGAAGTATCTGCATCAATCAAGCTCTCGCCAAACCTATGGCAATAAACAAGCTATTCCAGAGCCAAATGAACTAAAACGTGAACTACATAAGCCAGATGGCCATGTAGAAATTCAATACGGCGAGTTTGGAAAGGATTTTGGCATCATACCAACGGGTGATATGGAAATTGCCCAATTCAATTTATTGCAGGAAGCCAAGAACGAAATAGATTCTGTGGGTGTGAATGCAGCAATGAGCGGCAAGGAAGAGCGCAACATGTCAGGCCGCGCTTTAATAGCCAGATCACAACAGGGAACAACGGAAATCGGGCCTATCCTTGACGGCTTAAGATCACTCGACCTTCGCACTTACCGCACAATCTGGAACATGGTTCGCCAGTTCTGGAAAGATGAAAAATGGATTCGCGTCACAGATGACGAACGAAATCTTAAGTGGGTGGGTATTAATCAGAAAGTAAGAGTAAAAGACAAAATCATTGAAGAGCATGGCGGCATCCCGCCAGAGCTTGAAGGTGATCCACGTCTTGAGCAAGTTGTAGAAATTCAAAATCAACTTTCTGAGTTAGATGTAGACATCATTATTGACGATATGCCGGACACAGTGACCATTCAGCAAGAACAACTTCAAATGGTATCTGAAATTGCAATGCAACGTCCTGAAATACCCATTGACGCAGTAGTTGAACTCACATCCTTACGCAACAAGGAACAACTAATAGAACGCATTAAAGGAAGTCAGGAGCAACAACAGCAAGCGGGGCAGATGGAGCAAATGCACCACGAGCTAGATATGGCAGACAAAGAAGCTGAAATAAGAAATAAAAACGCTAAAGCCGTCAAAGATGAAAGTGAAGCAATGATCAATCAAGCAGAAATCCAATACTTAGTACAAGGTGGTTAACATGAGCAAGTCAAAAAGAATACCTGGGGTTGATAGCAATACCCCACAGAAAAGTGAAATTATCGAGCCGCTTGGTTGCAGCTATGCGGCTGTAAGTGCAACAGGTAGCGCCGTTGCTTCTGAGTGCTTATTTCATGGCTTTATTGTCACTGAATCCACTTCAGGAACTTTAATCATTAAAGATGGTGCAGCAGGGACAGCGCTATTTGATAAGGCAGTTACAAAAGGCGATGTGGTCACATTTCCAAAGCCTATTCAGATGAGTAATGGAGTTCACGCAACAATAGGCGGTACATCTGCAACGATTGCAGTTCTCTATGAATAAACGAATAAACAAATCAAATTTAGAAAGAGGTCGCCGAAGAGCGGCCTTTTTTTATGCTCGTCGCCGGAGTTTTTCGGGCGTTCAGGTCGCCGCTGTTCGGGCGTTTAGTGAGGTAAGACATGGCAGACTTAGATACATTTCTTGACGGCATAGCCGCTGAAACGACTGAAGAAGTTACGGAAGAAACTGAAGCAAGTAGTGAAGAAACTACAACAGCATCAGCAGAAACCGACACTACAACAGAAACGACAGCAAGCGAAGCCACGGGCGAAACTGATTCGTCGCCGGAATCTGAAGAAACTACATCTACAACGGAAGATGATGCTGACAAGCATTCGAAGGGCTTAGAAGCTACGGCAATTGGTGAGCGTCGAAGACGACAAGACGCAGAATCAAAGCTGCAGGAGGCTGAGCAAGAAAATCAACGGCTACGTGAACAACTTAATCAAGGTGAAGAACCTCAAGGCAAAGACTTTTGGGAAGCACCAGAAGAAGTTGTTGACAGCAAAATCACGAGAGTAAAGCTTGATCTTTCAGAGTCGCAAGCGCGTTCGCGTTACGCTGATTATGAAAACAAACTTCAAGCCTTTGCTGAAGATGCGCAAAACAACCCTGCACTTGTTAAACGAATGAAGGCAGATGTTGACCCAGCAGAGTTTGCTTATCGACACGGTGAAAAAGTTTTGAAAATGCAGGAGTTTGGAGACCCCGCAGATTTTGAAGCAAGTATACGTGCCGAAGAGAAAGCTAGAGCTGACAAGCGTGTTGAAGAAGCTGTTAAAGAAGCAAAAGCTGAAGCGCTTAAACAAGCCGGAAATCTTCCACCTTCCATGTCCACCGAAAGAGCAGCGGGTGGCAATTCTAATCCTGAATGGTCAGGGCCACCCAGTTTAAAGTCAATTCTTAAATAGGGGATTAACCAATGGCTGATACTACAGTAGCAACAGCAAACCGAGTCAAGCAATGGGACTCAGACCAACACGTTGAATACGTTCGTTCTAATCGATTCAAACGTTATATGGGTGATGACGAAAACGCTATCATCCAATTAAAAGAAGATCTAACTAAAAAGAAAGGTGACGCGATTACCATTCCTTTAGTTGGCGCTTTAGATGATTCTGCCGGTCCTAACGATGGTTCTAGTGACTTGGTAGGTAATGAGAAAGCCTTACCTAATGACGGTCATCAAATCAGTGTTAGCGTTGTTCGTGATGCCACAGTGGTAAATGTGGAAGAAGAGCAAGCTTCACCAATTGATATTCGTAATGCGGGTAAAGTGGCGCTGAAGAATCTTCAAATGCGTTACTTGCGTACTGCAATAATCAATGCGCTACATACCATCAATGGTGTGGCTTACGGTTCAGCATCCGAAGCGCAAAAAGATGCATGGCTTGTTGATAATGCAGACCGCACTTTATTTGGCGCTGCAGTTTCAAATAACTCTTCTAATGACCACAGTTTGTCGCTGGCTAATGTGGATGCAACCAATGACGTATTAACAGGCGATATTATTTCGCTTGCTAAACGCCGAATGCAAACAGCCACTACCGTAAATGGTGACGGCATGCGCCCTCATCAGTACGGCGAAGACATGGAAACATTTGTGATGTTTGTTCCTTCACTAGCGTTTAGAGATTTGCGCTCTTGGATGGAAGCAAACGGCAAATGGGAACACGCCATGAGTCGCGGTAAAGCAAATCCGCTTTATTCTGGCCCTACTTCCATTGAGTGGGATGGCGTAATTGTTCGTGAAATTCCTGAAATGGCTACGCTAAGTGCTGTTGGTGCTGCAGGCATTGACGTTGCACCTTGTTTCATGTGTGGCGCTCAAGCGTTAGGTGTTGCATGGGCAATGCGTACTAAGACAACCGTTCGTAAAGAAGATGATTATGGCTTCAAAAACGGTGTTGGCTTCATGGAGCTTCGCGGCGTTGAGAAACTTCAATACGGTCAAAGCGGCTCTGACGCTAAAGACTGGGGTGTTTCTACAATCTACGTTGCTGGTGTAGCAGACGCATAAATATAAATAGGGACTCTTCGGAGTCCCTTTTTTGTTTAATCACAAGAGGAAATATCATGGCAGAAACAAAGACTCCAGCAGCTAAAACGGCTGCAAAGGAAACAAAGACTCCAGCAGCTAGAAAAGCCTTTGTCTTTGTTGGTTCGGGTGAAGATGACCCAAAAGAAGTTTGTCTTTATGGCGTTGAATTTGAACTAAACGGCGAAGCGCAAGAAGTGCCAGCGGATAAAGTCGCTAAGTTCGAAGGCAATTCGCACTTTGAGAAAGCTTAAGTAATGACTAAATCAGAGTTTATAAATCTAGCCCTAAGAAACATAGGGCTAGTTACTCGTGGGCAAACTGCATCCACTAGCGACATAACCACGGCAACAACGATTTATGAAGCAGTTTATGAGCAACTTCAAGAAGAGGGGCTTGTTACCTGGGGCGTTGATGATGACGTTCCAGATTGGGCAACCATGATCATGAAAACGATTGTAGCGCCTGACCTAGCAAGAGAATTCAATCTTCCTGACAGTAAAGTTGCTTTGCATCAAGCGGAGTATGTCGGCGCGTTCAGAAAGCTATTGCAACGGCTTAATGAAGATTATCAACCAGAAGTAATTCCAGCGGAGTATTTCTAAAATGGCAACAGGACTTTCAGTTATTAAAAGCGCTATGCGAATGCTTGGCGTATTGGCGCAGGGCGCAACACCTTCATCAGATCAACAAGCAGATGCATTAGAAGCATTAAATCTAATTCTTGGTTCATGGTCTAACGATGATCTGATTCAACCTTATAAGATCACAGAAAGCTTTTCGGTCTTGTCTGGGGTTAATGATAGGACTATCGGCACATCGGGTGATTGGAACACGCCTAAACCCGTAGACATTGAAGCGGTCTATATTCGTGATGCAAACAATATCGATCATTACTTGGATATGCTGACTGCAAAAGAATATGCCAAGCTACCCGCCAAAGGTGTGGCCGCTGGTCGTCCTGAGTTCTTCTATTTTGAACCAGTAGACAGCACAACACCTGCAACACATTCAAAGATATTTTTTGATAAAACGACGAATGCGACTGAAACATTTTACTTACTGTCGTATAAAGAATTCTCTTCACTCTCAGTAGTGGGAGACACTATCGCCTTACCTGGGGCATGGGTTCGCGCTTTGAAGATGAACTTAGCTGTAGACCTTGCACCTGAGTTTGGCGTTCCTGTTAAGCCTGAAGTGGCTGCATTGGCTCAAAGCTCTAAAACAGATATTAGACTTCTTATGTCTGAAAGCGTGGAATTGCCGGAGCAGGCGGCGTAATACTAAATGAAGATTAATTTGTTTGGTGATACTGGCGAAAGTTGGAATGATTCAATTTCGGCGGCTGAGTGTGTGAACATGGTTCCGGTCATTTCAAAGCCTAAGAAGTCTCTAATATTTCAGAAAATGCCAGGTACGGAAATACTATATGACAGTGGGACACAAACAGATCAAATCTACGGTATTTTTTCGCCTCCCGACACTAAAAGAATTTATTTCACGCTTTACAATGGGACAAACATACGTCTTCATTATTTCGATCAGAATATGACGCATGGATCACACGCGACGAATCTAACTGGTTTAAATATCTGGGCTATAGATGAAGTGAATTCTGGCGCACAAATGATTCTCGCATCCACTGGTCAATCAGGATACAACGTAGTTACTCTAGGCGGTACACCTGCAGGAGACACAATAGCGCTTAAGGCTGGCATAGGTGTTATACCCACAGAAATAACCTATTTCGATGGGTTTTTCTTTATGACTTCCGATGATAGGAAAATTTACTCGACAGAATTTGGGGGGGTAGATTTTGATGCAACTAGATATGGGTTGGTAACATCAGCAGCAGGAAACATTGTTAGTCATGCGAGTGATAAGCGCGAACTATGGGTGTTCTGCACAAGACATACAGAAGTTTGGTATAACACTGGTGCAAATGGCTTTCCGTTAAAGAGAAATCAAGGGGTCCATATTGATGTCGGGTTATTCGCAAAAAATTCGTTAGTTACTTTTAGTAATACGATGATGTTTGTTGGCATCGACGAGAACGGATTGGTAGGCGTTTATAAGACCGAGGGTTATAGGGCAGTAGACGTAACGCCAGAGGGATTGCGTCACTATTTTGAAAGCAGCCAAACAGCGACAAGCAATAGTAATTTAGATAATGTTTTATTTTCTGATGCGCGCCCGCTAGTGTATTTCAACACTTCGTTATATATATTAAATTTCAAAGATTCGAGCATTGGAACATGGGTATACAATTTAAAGACTGGGCTATGGTCTAAAGAAAAAACTGGTATAGGAGGGTCGAGCAAATACGCAAGATTGCATTCATCGGCTGTTGTAGTAAAAACTAGCTCTGTTGTTAACACTTATAACCTTGTTGTTCCTTACAGTGGAACGTCAGGGAATGTTCCAATATATATGAATGAAATACACTTCTATTCGCTAGCAAGAAACATTGAAGAGTTCACCACTGCTTCAGGAAACGACCAAGAAACCAAAGAATTCACCTTAGTTTCAAATTATATTCTTGGCGAGGATGATAAACATCTAAAACATAATGAATTGCGCCTGAAATTCAATCCACTAAGTTCTTCTGAATATGTAACGATATATTATTCAGATGACAATGGTTCTACATGGAATAGCTTGGGAAATCATTACTTAGATGAAAATAGCGGCCTTATCATATTACGACAATTAGGCCGCTCAACCAGAAGACTTTATAAGGTTAGCGGATCAATTTCTTATGAATCTGCCTCAGAGCCAAACATACCCATAACACTAACTGACGCTTATATTAATGTTGAGCAGCTAGACGTATGAAGTGGGAAACACCGCAAGAGCCGAATCCATCAATTATAAAAGATGACAATGTTTTTACATTTTGGCTCTTAAAATATTTTCAAGCTTTTCAGAGAAATGATTACAACTTCGAACATGTTACGACTATCACATCTAGTAGCAATATCAGTTTAGACGTAACTTTAGTATTATGTGATTGCACTAGCGGAAATATCACAGCAACCTTGCCAGCTCAAACAGAACTAGGCTTTCCAAAAAAATACATATTCGTAAAAACAGATTCTAGCTCTAACACGTTAAGTTTAGCTACAGCAGATACAGCAACAATTAAGTCTTCTGCTTCTTTGCCATTTTCCGGCCAATATAACTGGGTTGAATTAGTCACTGACGGCACTGATTGGATTGGGGTTTCTGGGTTTATTAACTCGGGCGGAAGCTTTAGAGGTTGCTTAGCTTATGGCGTAAGCGATCCGATGCAGTCTTTGACGCATAATACATCGACTAAGCTGAACTTCGACGGTGAAATATACGACACTGATAGCATTCACGATACTGTGACAAATACTTCACGGTTAACTGTTCCATCGGGTGCGACAAAAGCTAGATTGACGGCTCAAGTCGCATTTGCTGCGAATGGCACAGGGTATAGAAGCGTAATAATTAAAGATGATGTAGCGATTGATTATATTTTCCATGGTCACGCTAGAGGCTACCAGGACGGGAGCGCTAGTTATGACACCTACATTAATATAACAACGCCCGTTATTAATGTGGGTTCAAGCTCTTACTTTGAGCTAGAGGCTTTTCAAAATTCTGGTGGAAGTCTATCTGTTAGGGGTTACGAGGATACTTGGTTTGCAATGGAAATCATTGAGTAAATTATTAATGTCTGTTTTGGCAGACTGGCAGGGGTATTAAATATGGGTTATTCACTAAAAGACTTTAAGAATGATGTGAAAAAAGCAGGAAGAGATATCGATAAGGGCGTATCTGTAGTCAACCCTCTAAGTGAAGATTATTTTATAAGAGCCGCTCTTCGTGATGTTGACGATAAAATTATAAGTGAAGTCACGGGCGAGAACCTTCGCAAAGAGCAAAAGAAAAACGAACAAAAGAAGTTACAAGCTCAGCAAGACGCGAATGAGGATGCTAAAAACGAATTACGCCATGCAACCGATGAGCAAACACGACTCATTGAAGAGGGTCGTGCAAAAGCTGAAGAGCTAACTATCGAATTAGAAGGGTTTCTTGAACAGAACAATATAGATATAGAAAAAGAACTTCTTGCAGGCAATAAAGAATATTCTGAAGAAATACTAGACGCTGTTCTCACCGCATACAATGCTCAAAAGAACGGATTAATCCAGCAAAAAGCATCCATTCTCAATACGATCAAACAATCTTCGAATCAGCTAAAGCTAGGCAACAACAACGCAGCTACAGCAATAATAAAATCCATAGATTCAGCTCAAGACATCGATCGAAAAGGTGTTAGGTCTGCGCGTGATTTATTGCTAGCTTATTCTGACAAATCAACATCAACGTTAATAAATGGCGTAAAAGAAGCGGCTGGCATTCAGGTACAGGCGGCAACCGATGCTGCGAGCGCAGAAAGAACGGGTGTAACTGATTCAGCTAGTCAGCTAATAGATTCACGCAACCAGTCAACAGACACGCTATTAGATGCCTCTAGGCAGTCTCAAAACTACTTAACCGGCTCTTCAGATAGCGCGACTGATGAGCTTATTAGTGGCGCAACTAGTGCGAGAGACATTCAGAGAGATGCTATCACTGGCGGTAGAGATACTTTGCTTGAAGGTGCAACAGGTGCAAGGAACTTTTCTCTTAGCAGTCTTGTTGCCGCTTCTGATATAGATCAACGAAATACAAATCAAGCGGTTTCCCGATACGACACTATCAAATCTGATGCGGAAGAAGTTTACACACCTTGGATTCAAAACGGTCAGTGGGCAAATGATGAGTTAAGAAATAATTTTGATGAGTTAACACGCTCTTTTACGTATGACGATTTTGAAAGGGATGGCGGTTATCAATTGGGCCTTGATGAAGGTCAAGAGGCTATCATTAATCGCGGTTCAGCATTGGGTGTAACGGGGAACACAGCTAAAGACCTTGTTAAGTATGCAATGGATTATGGCCAGACATATTTTAATGAAGGTCGTAATCGTTTTGTTGGCGATCAAAATAGAAAAATAAATGTTTTATCAAGCCTTTCAGCAGACGGCCAAAACGCTGCTAATTCTTACATTAATACGGCTTCGAATGCCGATACAAATGCGGCAAGAACATTAGAGAGCGCTGGCACACGTCAAGCGAATTACAAGCTGGCTGAAGGTGATGTTAATGCAAAATATGCCACTGATACCGCAAATATTAATGCAAATTCTACTCGTGAGCTTGGCGATCTTGATAGTGGTACTGAACTTACTATCTCGGGCTATAAAGCTGATAATGAAATCAATAAAGGAAACATCAATTCAAATGCTGTGAATTATCGTGGAGATATTACCGCAGGTAATCAACGCTATGCAGGTGATGTGCAATCGGATAGAAGTATAAGACTATCTGACATTAACGCGAATGAATACCGCACTATAGGTGATATTAATGCAAGTAAGGCGCTTTCTGTATCTGACTATAAATCAGGTCAAGAACGATTTACTGGTGAGTTAGATGCTGACACAACATTAAAGCTTGCTGACATTAACTCTGGTGCTGAGTTGGAGCGGGGTCGAGTTCAGGCAGATAAAATCTATAACAACCAATTAATCAGTGCTGACATTATTAATAAATCTGGTGAAATCGAAGCGGGAACAATTAAAAGTTTGGCCGATCTTGATTCAAATTATAACCTCACAAGAGGTGATTTATTAGGAAATAAAGCAAAGACAGCAAGCACCATAACTGCTAACCGTTACGCCGATGACAGTAATAACAAACGCGCCTCAACTGGTATGTTGATAGCGGCTAATACTGGGGCCACAGATAAAACGGCTGATATAGTGGGTAGACAAGGAACTAACCTTGCTAATCTCGAAGCAAGACAAGGCGACATAATTTCCAATTACTACACAAATTTATCCAACATTTCTTCGAATTATTATAAAAACCGTAACAACTTTCTTTCTCAGTTATCTGAAGGCGGCGCGTATATGTACGGCAAAAAGCCAGCCCAACCATAAGGAAACATCATGGCACAATTGCAATTATCTAACTTGATAAGTCCTAATACGACTGGTCGCATCATTAATGCTTTCGAAACTGGCCGTAAGTCTCGCATGATTGATGAAGACAGGGCGTATGAGCAGCAACAGCGAGAGCAACAAGCAGACCAGCAGCTAAAGCTTAGTAATTTAACGAACAACGCCGTTAATGCTCCCAATACGCAAGCGCAGCAATCAGCGTTAAAGCAGCTTATTTCGTACAATCCAAAGCTGGGTGCTTCCGTTACTAAAGCCCTACAAGCGGTTAATCAGATGGATGACAATAGCAAGGCAATTGAAGCGGAGAAGGGAAAGCATCTCTATGGGTTTGCTAACTACGTCATGCAGGGTCAAAGTCGAGAGGATATTTATAATCGAATTAATCAAGGTGCTCAGGCCATGGACCAGCTTGGTATCGATGTTTCAATGTTCGGCGATTTAAATCCTGTTTCACTTAAGGCTATTTCTGAATATGGTGCAACGCTATTTGAAGAGGCGAGTGCTCCGACTTCCTTGCAAAATGACCTGATTGCTGCTGGTTATAAACCTGGAACACCAGAATTTAAGCAAGCTATTCTAGATAAACACAATAAGCCACAAACACAAGTCAACATGGAGTCAGAAAGGGAAGAGAGCAAGGCTCGCGGGAAACAATTAGTTTCACAGTTTGGAAGTATATCTGAACGCGCAAATGCGGCTTCTGATAATTTAGAACAACTGCATATATCAAAAAATATTGATGTTTCAACTGGTGCCCTAGAGCCTCTTAAGAAAAGTGTAGCTTCATTTGCTCAAGGATTGGGCTTCAATCCTGAAAACCTCGGACTAGAAAACGCCACAAATGCAGAAGCGTTTACCGGAATTATGCAAAATCTTGTGCTAACAAAGATGCAAGCTCAAAAAGGACCGCAAACCGAAAACGATGCTAAGCGAATTGAAAACACATTAGCGAGTCTAGGAAACACGCCTCAAGCAAGAGTGTTTTTAACTAATGCAGCCATAGCTATCGAAGAGCGCCGAATAGAACAAAGAAATTTCTACCTTGACTGGGAAGAGAAAAACGGAAGTTTTAAAGGGGCTGAACAATCGTGGGATCAACATAAACGAAATACGCCGCTTTTTGGTGTTAATCCTAATACTAACCGACCAGTTTTCTATAATGAGTTTTTTAGCAAAATGAGAGAAGCTAATCCGAATGCTGATAGCGGTGAAATTCTTGATTTATGGAGAGTAAAATATAATGGCGCTAACCGATCCCTTTGATAGCGAAATTCAAGAAACTAGAAGGCCTGAACCAATTAATAGCAGGCTAATCGATCCGTTTGATAATGAAGCCCCGCAGTCAACAAATAAGCCTAACTTGCAATTAGTTACTCAAGGAAATAATCAAGCTACCCCCGTTGAAGAAAACGAACCTTGGTATCAGCCTGTTTCAGACTTCTTTACAGGTGATGATCGCCAAACTAATAAAACTGAAGGACTTGAAGAATTTGACCTTCCTTTTGAATTTTCAAAGCGTCAAGCAAAAACAGCGCTGGGCTTGTTAACTACATATGACCCAAAAAAACAGATTCATGTATTAAAAGAAAATTATCCTGATCTTAAATTTGAAGAAGATGAAAAAGGCAATGTCATTGTTGACGGCTCTGCTTATGGTGGTGAAAAGGGTGTGCTTAATATGCCTGGCGTCTCTGGTCGTGATCTTCTTCAAGCAGGTTTTCAAGTTGCCGCATTCACGCCAGCAGGCAGGGCAGGAGCCTTAGCAACAAATACAGCGGGTAAAATGTTGGCCGTTGGTGGTGCTTCTGCTGCAACACAAGCGGGTATTGACTTAGCTGGGCAAGGTGCAGGTACAACCGATGAAGTTAGCCCCAGTAATATTAATACCGCCGATGTAGTAATTGCCGGTGCTGGGGGTGCGTTATTTGAGGGCTTATTCCTGAAGCTAGGCAAAGCCTTACCATTCCTTCAAGATAAAACAAAAAAAACCGGCATTGATGATAATGTAAGGGCCATGTTTCGAGGGGCAGCAAAAGACTTAGGTCGGAATCCTGACGAAATAACCGATGATGTTATACGTTCTTTTATTAATAAAACCGATGAAGCTGTAAATCCACAACAAGCGGCTAAGCTCCAAGGGGAAGATGAATTTGGTGTTCATCTAACCAAAGGCCAGCGGTCAGGCATTCAAAAAGATTTGTCCTTTGAAGATTCCGCTAGATCAGGTGTGTTTGGAGGAAAAGCCCAGCAAACGGTTTTGGATAAAGAATCTCTGCAAGCAAAACAGGCATTAGACGCTAAAGCTAACATTCAAAATCAAATTGCAAATAGTAGCGATATTGTTACTGATCAAGTTGAAGCTGGTGGGCGCATTATTCAAGGCGTAAGGAATGCTGAACAATTAGCTGATGATAGTGTAAGAGCGGCTTATAGCAACGTTGGCGATGCTACACTATCCCCTGAAGGCTTAAACAAATTGTTGCAAACCACAAAGAAAAGCGTTCGAGGTGTAGAGTTTGATAAAACCCTTCCTGAAACATCAAAGATATTGACTGACGCTGGAAAATTACAAAAAACCCTTCAAGGCTTGAAAGGAAATTTAAAACCCTTTCATGTAAAACAAATTGAGGCTATGCGGCGTCGATTAAATACCGCTTTCAACCAAGCAGAAAAAGCAGATAAACGCCAAATTAAAACAATGCAAAGAGAGTGGGATGCATGGCTTGATAGTGCCGTTAAAAATGCTCTTTTCGATGGTGACAAAGAAGCGATTAATTCATTAAAACAAGCTCGCGGTGTTTATTCAGAGTATGCAAAGAAATTCCTTGAGCAACCAACAAAGCGCAGACATGGCGGAAGCTTTGGAGACAAAGAAGGCAAATTCATTGAACAAATAGTAGAGGCAAACCCGACAGATATTCAAACTGTAAACGCGATTTTTGGCGCTGGCGAATCATTCGGTAACCAAGCAGGCAAAAATATGGCTAAGAAGATGAAAACAATTCTTGGTCCTCAATCAGATGAATGGAACGCAGTTAGGCAAGCTGGCTTCATGCGATTAGTTAAATTTATGCCCGATGGTAAAACAATTAGTGGTCAGAAAACCTTAACGGCGATAGAAAAGGCAATGAAAAATAAAGAGCTAATGAACGAAGTGTTTTCACCTCAAGAGGTTGGACTATTCCGGCGTTTTGCCGCTCACGTTAAGCGCACACAGCCAGACATGGTTAAATCAAGAGAAAACCCTTCAGGCACTTCTCAGAAGCTTGTTAAGTCATTACAGCAAATGACAGGGCAAGTTTTGCAGGCATTGGGTTTAGCTTCGGGGAATCCTGCGTTATCTGCCACAGGTGCAGGTGTTCAAGTAGCGTCAGGGTTTAGGGCTGCATCAAGAGCTAAAAATGCCGTTAGACCATTTAGCAAGCTTTTCGATATTCAAGGTAAGTATGTCGGTGCTGGGGCGGCTGGTTCTGTAGCTGCTAACCAAGAAGACTAAAACAAACTTGTAAAAGAATTCCACCAATCGGCATAGATATCAAACCAGTCAGAATTCCAAGAAACTGAAAAAAGAGTATTGCCAAGAAACCATGCGGCTATAGCAATGTAGGGGATAAAAAGCAGGGAGCGGGTAACTATTACCCAGCCATGTTTTAAGAGTTTTTTATTTCGCGGGCTAATCATAGCCAAAATAATAGTCAATCAACCAAAGGAAAACAACGGAAATGGATCATCACTCTTCTATCTGGAGTGCGGTTACTCTTACGTCAAGTGGTGGCCTGATTGTTTACGGAATAACTTTTCAGAGTATTGAAAGTTTCATAGGTGTCTGCGTAGCGCTTAGCACATTATGCATTATGTGGATTTATAAGCATTTACATTATCGTTTAGAGAAACGTCGAATTGAAAAGGAGTTAGGCGAATGAATATTAATCTACGAACTTTAATATCTGCTATGACAGCAGGGTTAATTGGGGTGGGTAACTGGGCTGCTAGTGTCGTTACTAGTGACGGTTCTTTTAGTATGATCTCAATATTTATAGGTCTTGGGTTTGCTGCTACTGCTGTTGGTAATGATATCCGTCAACAAATGAAGTTACCGCCTGTTAAATAGTGAGCATTAAAAAAGCCCACTAATGTGGGCTTCTCAGTACTCTGTCCAAAGCATCTTTTACCTCATTGCTTAAGTGCTCTACATTTTCATGAAACCGCCTAAGCCTGATTAAATCCGTGTAATCTATAACAACTACCCTTCCTCTCCGAGAAAAAATGATACTTAGTCCAGTGATGATGTTTTTCATTGTTAGTCCTCCGTTATTGATAATTTTTATACATCTTAACTATCACCCCGAAGACTCCCCTTAAAACATCGATATTTTTATTATTATCAATCAGATACTACTATTGGCATATACATCAATGAAGTTAATGTTTTTAATCTAACCCATAGTATATTTTATATAACCAATGTGGGTTGTCAGGAATAGTGAAATGGGTTGCTATTTAACCATAATGCTAAATATGAGATTAGAAAAAACGCCCGCTAAGTTATTGTTTCATAAGGCGGAGAAGTGCCGTATTTTGAAGGCCTTGTTTTAAGTGGTTTATCTTGATATTCAATTACTTACTGTTCTTAGAGCCGAATCATGGGGTTGTGGGGGTCGGAGGTTCAAATCCTCTCATCCCGACCAATATTTAAATTCACATGCAGTGTCACTTAGTTGTATTTCCTAATAAGTCATTCTATCTATTTCGAGGATTCCGGCTTACCTTGCGGTAAGCGCTCAGTTAGCTGCGAAATGACATAGGTCATTTCGGTCTTTCTTCGCCCTCTCATCCCGACCAATATTTAAATTCACATGCAGTGTCACTTAGTTGTATTTCCTAATAAGTCATTCTATCTATTTCGAGGATTCCGGCTTACCTTGCGGTAAGCGCTCAGTTAGCTGCGAAATG
>Ga0316207_10001076_pt1 | contig 36545 bp, 31 predicted proteins | sample 6weekpyrite_MG_FD_204943 | JGI IMG/M metagenome (GOLD analysis project Ga0316207, IMG submission 204943) | Microbial mat bacterial communities from mineral coupon in-situ incubated in ocean water Damariscotta River, Maine, United States -... | ecosystem: Environmental > Aquatic > Marine >... | reverse complement strand
TCAAATTGCTCCTGAGTATAAAGCGACTCAACCTGCAACTTGATAGGCACACCAATAAAATCTTCTAGCTCAGCCAGGCTGTTAGACTCTTCATCTACCAGTAAATCAATTACATCCTGTGCGGCTAGTACCAGTAGCTGCCTTGCATCGAACTGACGTGCTTCACGTAATATTTCCCTGAATACTTCATAACAGGCAGTTTCTGCACTTTTAATATAGCCTTTTCCGTCACAGGTCGGACAGGTTTCACATAAAACATGCTCAAGACTTTCACGGGTGCGTTTTCTGGTCATCTCAACCAGCCCCAATGATGATACTTCACAAACCTGTGTACGCGCATGATCTTTATCTAAAGCTTTTTCTAAGGCTCGTAGCACCTGCGCACGATGATCTTCTTCTATCATATCGATAAAATCGATAATGATAATACCGCCTAAATTTCTCAGACGTAATTGTCTGGCAATCGCCTGTGCCGCTTCAAGATTTGTTTTAAATATGGTTTCTTCTAAATTCCGGTGTCCAACAAAAGCACCGGTATTAACATCTATGGTGGTCATGGCTTCGGTTTGATCAATAATTAAATGCCCCCCCGATTTCAGATGACTTTTTCTACTCAGTCCCTTTTGTATTTCATCTTCAACACCATACAAATCAAATATAGGCCGCTCGCCTGGATAATGTTCAATTTTATTATGTACTTCTATCATTAACTTTTCTGCAAACTGCTGCATCTTGCGACTGGTTTCACGGGAGTCCACGCGAATTTTTTCCAGATCGTCATCTATCATGTCCCGCAAAACGCGCATTGGTAAAGACAGATCCTCATGAATAACACTTCCCGCACTTTCTTCCCGGGCCTTTTCGCTTATCGAGCTCCATAGTTTATTCAGAAATAAAATATCCTGCACCATGGATTCAGGTGTCGCTGTTTCTGCAGCGGTTCGAATAATATAACCAGACTCACCAAGCAGGTCTTTTTGATCCAGCAGCATACCACGAAGACGCTCACGCTCTGCTTCACTTTCAATTCGTGATGACACCCCAACGTTAGCCGAGTTAGGCATAAAAACAAGATACCTTGAAGGTATTGTAATATGTGCAGTTAGCCTTGCCCCTTTAGTTCCCATTGGATCTTTTATAACCTGAACCAGAACATCCTGTCCCTCAGATAATAAATGTGAAATGGTTGGCTTACTGGCATTGTCTCCATGGGGTGCAATATCTGACACATGTAAAAATGCAGCTCGTTCCATTCCCACTTCGACAAAAGCGGCCTCCATTCCAGGCAAGACACGGCAAACCCGACCTTTATAAATATTACCGACCAGTCCTTTATTTCGACTACGTTCAATATAAACTTCCTGTAACACACCATTTTCCAGAATAGCTACTCGTGTTTCCTGTGGTGTTACATTAATTAAAATTTCTTTACTCATGTCTGTTTCAATTCCATTCAATAGAGGTGAGTTTTTCTAGGTTCAAGACTCAATTCCAACTCTTAAGTTATATTAACTAGCTCTTTAGGTGCCTATTCCCTATTGTAGAGAATAGTCACCTAAATCACTTTAGTTTAACCTAAATTAATCAGTTGAACGCATAAGTTCATTGTAAGCTATTGAAAACGTTCAGCTCTTACGTTGTAATTACTTCACCCGTTTGATGAATGATGCTACACACTAAATTACACCTCTGGGTTTTCAACTGATTAATTTAGGTTCAAAGTTTTTATTCCAACTAATTCTAACAATTGTGTTGTTTCGTATAGCGGTAACCCCATAATACCGGAATAACTGCCTTTAATATTTTTTATAAATTGCGCTGCTATCCCCTGTATTCCATAACCGCCCGCTTTATCTACCGCTTCACCGGTTTCCCAGTAGGCTGTAATTTGATGGTCATTTAACTGGGCAAACTCTACTTCGCTAGCATTTACTTTACAGTGCTCTTTTTCACCATCACAAATAGCCACCGCGCTCATTACCCGATGAGTTCTACCCGACAGCATTTTTAACATATCAAACGCGTTTTGCCTGTTCTCAGGCTTGCCCAATATCTGTTGTCCATAAATCACAATCGTGTCTGAACCCAGTGCGGGTCTGTTCGGGTATTTTTTATAACCCTGACGCGCCTTTTCAAGTGCAAGACGTGTTACAAATTGTTCTGCGGTTTCTCCCGCAATGTGGGATTCATCGATATCAACGGGAAGCACGGTGTAGCTAACCTGAATTTGATCAAGTAGTTCACGCCGTCTTGGCGAAGCAGATGCCAGGGTTATGCCTGGGTTAGCTGAATCATCTGTATTTATCATTTATATTCTTTTTTATATTTCTAATCTTATTTCGTTAACCTGCCACATATTGGTTAAGCTCGATGATAGGGGTGATTACGTAGCAACGACCAGGCTCGATATAATTGTTCAGCTAATATGACTCGTACTAAAGGATGGGGGAAGGTCAATGGAGATAATGACCATTTCTCATTTGCTAGCCCTCTACACTCTTCAGACAAACCTTCCGGGCCACCTACCAGTAAACAGATATCCTGCCCACTGTGCATCCAGTCATCCATGCGTTTTGATAACTGCTCTGTACTATACGACTTAGCTTTTACATCCAGCACAACAACATGGGCTGACTTAGGAATAGCGGCTTTAAGTCGCTGCCCCTCTTCTTCTACAATACGTTTAATATCCGCATTTTTGCCGCGTTTTCCCGGGGCAATTTCTTTCAGTTCCAGCTTTGCTTCTGCTGGCATTCTATGGGCATATTCTTTATAACCCTGCTCTACCCAGGCAGGCATTTTCTGACCTACTGCTAATAAAATTATACGCATCGGGCTAGTTTATATCAGCCGCGGCCTCAGCAGGTTCATCAAAACTCCAGAGTTTTTCCAGATCATAAAACTGTCGAACATGGGGCTGCATAACATGCACAACAATATCACCTAAATCCACCAACACCCATTCGCCCTGTTCTTCACCCTCAACGCCCAATGGCTGCTTACCCTGTTTTTTAGCCTCAACTGCCACATTCGATGCGATGGATTTTACATGGCGACTTGATGTACCACTGGCAATGATCAACAGATCAGTGACACTGGTTTTACCATTTACATCCAGCTCTAAAATATCCTCGGCTTTCATATCCTCGAGGGCGGTTAATATAAGTTGTTTTAAATCATCAATAGATAGTTTTGCTTTATTCGGCATAGGCTTGTTCAAGTTTGTCTCTAACGGTTTCGGGTAACAGGTATTGGGTGCTCTGCCCACTGGACAGGTAACTTCGTATCTGACTGGCTGAAATATCCAGCTGAGTCACGGATTGTAACAGAATTTGCCCCGCAGGTCTTAGTAACAAGCTTTGTGGATCGTTGCTTAAACACGATGAAACAGGCATTTGAGATGCAAAATCGGCTAATTTTACGCCGGGTCGGGTGCTGACAATAATATGGCATAACTTGAGTATAGCCTGCCAACGATGCCATTGTGGTAATTCATTAAATGCATCCATACCCATTATCAGGCAAAGCGTATTATCAGGAAAATCATCCTTAAGACTTTGCAGGGTATCAACCATATAAGATGGCCCCTCACGTTGAAGCTCACGCTCATCCAGCACAAAGCCTGGTGTATCATTTATAGCAAGCCGAACCAGCTCAGCTCGTTGCTGATCACTTAAAACGGGGGATTCCCTGTGTGGCGGGATTCGATTTGGGATAAAGCGAACCTCAGCCAGACCTGCCCGCTGCATTATATCGAGTGCTGGGCGCAGGTGGCCGTAGTGGATGGGGTCGAAGGTGCCGCCGAGTATGCCGATTAGTTTGGTCATAGGTTATTTGATAGGCCAATTTATAAAATATAGTTGCCGTGGATATGCCTGTCATGGCTCATCTCCATCGGGGAAAGACCGCCGTTTTTTGGCGCTCTGTCCCCTGTTGTGAGACCACCAAGAGTTGTGCGGGGTAGTTTGTCGCACTGCCCATCTGATCGGAATCACCACAGGGGACAGAGCTCAAAAAGCGGCGGTCTTTCCCCGATGGAGATGTGCCGTAACAGTGAAAACAACTCAGAATCATGGGAACAAGGTTATTTTTAATAACCCATCACTCCCGAATCTGTCCATCCCCCAACACAATATATTTCAACGAGGTCAGCCCCTCCAGGCCAACCGGTCCACGGGCATGCAGTTTATCGGTACTAATACCAATTTCAGCACCCAGGCCATACTCAAAACCATCCGCAAATCGGGTAGAGGCATTCACCATAACGGAACTGGAATCCACTTCCCTTAAGAATCGGCGGGCCAGGGTGTAATTTTCAGAGATAATGGTATCCGTGTGATGGGAGCCATGCCTGTTAATGTGCTGCATCGCCTCATCAATATCGGTGACAACTTTAATCGATAAAATTGCCGCAAGATATTCCGTATCCCAGTCTTCATCACTGGCTGCATTGCATTCAATGAGTTTACAGGTATGTTCACACCCCCTTAACTCAACCCCCTTTTCTGCAAAGCGTTGTGCCAATCCAGGCAGGCACTGACTAGCTACTGACTCATGCACCAATAAAGTTTCCATTGCATTACACACACCATAGCGATGGGTTTTTGAATTAAATGCGATATCACTGGCTTTTTTCAAATCCGCCTGTGCATCGATATAGACATGGCAGATACCATCCAGATGCTTAATCACCGGCACCGTAGCTTCTTTGCTAATGCGTTCAATCAGGCTTTTGCCACCTCGGGGAATAATCACATCCACGGTTTCACTAGCGGTAATCAACTCACCCACCGCGGCCCTGTCAGTTGTTTCCACAACCTGTACCGCATCTGCGGGTAAACCCGCTTCTGTTAAGCCACGCTGAATACATTTAGCCACGGCTTTATTAGAATGAATCGCCTCTGAACCACCACGCAAGATAGTTGCATTACCCGATTTCAGACAAAGCCCCGCCGCATCTGCTGTTACATTCGGCCTTGATTCGTAAATAATACCAATCACCCCTAAAGGTACGCGCATTTTACCAATTTGAATGCCCGATGGCCGATAGGCCATATCAGAAATTTCACCAATAGGATCCTGCAATGCCGCAATCTGCCTTAATCCTTCAGACATACCGGCAATTCGCGCGTCATTTAATTCCAGTCGATCCAGCATGGCTGCATCCAGGCCATTATCCTTACCTGATTGTAAGTCTTTCTGGTTTTCACGTTTTAAGGTATCAGCTGCATTATCAATGGCATCTGCAATGGCCAGTAAGGCCTGATTTTTTACCAATGACTCGGCACGGGACATTTCAGTAGAAGCCGCTCTGGCTTTCTGACCCAGTTGTTGCATGTATTCTTTCATGGATGTTATGGGGTAATTAAGCAATAGGCTATTTTGCCATAGACTGGGTTGTTACGCAGGAGAATAACGAGAAACAAAAGCAATTTATCCGCAAATGAACGCAAATAAACAGGAATGTTTTGCTTGTGCGCCTACGGCGCACCACACCCTATTAACGCTTTTGCTTTTATTTGCGTATATTCGCGTTCATTTGCGGACAAAATGCTTTTAATCTTTTCCGAACTACCGTTAATGCTCAATAGTTTCAAGCGCTGTATGCAATGCATGATCAAATACAGAGTGCTGCATAATTAAACCCGACAAACCTTTTTCAATCTCTTCAGTAAACTCACTAGCATCTTTTTCAATAACGACATTGCCTAGATGATCGACAAAAACCATTGAAGCATCATGCACCAGGATGACCGCCAACTTAAGTCGCCTTACCGGTCTATCTTCACCGTTATAAACAATAAACCAGGCCCCCGGTGTAACGCCCTCTGGTAGATCTGCCAATTTTGCTTTAGCTATCGCCTCCAGGTCTTTTTCTGGCTCAGCCTGGGCTTCTTCATGAGCTAATTCCAGCTCTTCACCTGAAGCCAAACCTGTGCCTGCATCTGTGTCCACGTCCTCACCCAAGTCTACACCTTCAGGTGATTCATGCACATCATCCACCCCAGGCTCACCCTGCTGATCAAGCAAAGTTGAATCAAGCTCAGGTTCATCTACTCCCCCTGACACTTCATCAGGTATATCAGGTGTTGCCATTAAAGTCTCATAAATTGCTTCCAGGTCGTGAATAACGCTGGAAACCATTTCTTTACTTTTTTTACAACTGGTTAACTTGTTTCTGGCTGCTTCAACAATATCCTGATTAGTTAAACCTAGCTCGGCCAGTTCTTCTTTTGAATTAATAGGTTGCACACTCTCAATGATTTTTTGCAAAATCATTAATAGCTCAACCCATTCATCATTGGCTTTACCTTTTTTTAAGAAATGATTAAACATCATGCTGGGCCAAATTTTTAACACCAGCGTACGGATGCCCTCGGGTAGTTCTTTACCAATAGTAATTTTACGAATTTCGTGAAGCACAACACTTTTGCCATGTGCCATTTTTACCGTTTTCTGAGATTCGGCTTCCGTTTCCCGGGCTTTACGATAAATTTCCTCTGTAAGCTCTTTTAATTCATCCAGAGCAATCGTAAACGCGACAACATCATCGTCATAATCATTTAATAATTTACGTACAATTTTTTCAATGTCGATATAAACCGGGTCATTGTGCTCAGAAACACCCACTCCAGCCTCAGCAATTTTATCCAGTAACTGGCGAGCTGGGTGCTGGTCATCCACGAAAAAGTCAGCATCCAGCATGGCAGCTTTAATTACCGGAATTTGCAAACTCAGTAACAGGGTTTTTATTTCATCAGTAATACTGTCTTCATCGATAATCGCATCAAAAATTAACTTTATAAAATCGATGGTTTTTTCTGAAACATGGTGAACTGATTTGGTAACCGCTCCCCCTTCTGTTTCACCAATACTGGAAAGTACGGCTTTTTTAATTTGACTGGCATCGAACACCAGGGGGGTTTGACTCAGGTCATCTGCAGGCGTCTGTAATTCAGTTAATGCGGTCATTACCTGTTGTTGAGAGTAATATCCCGCCCCTCCGCCGGGAGCAACATCACTCTGGCTGCCACCCACATAACTTTCTATACTTTGCCTAACCTGATTGACAGGAACACCCGCTGAATTTTCCTGCCCCGCCGGTCCTGTTTGCACTGCAGTAGCTGAATTACCCTGAGCATCACCTTGGGAATACCCCTGCATACCACTACCGAACGCCCGCCTTGGTGCCGTTGGGGTAAACCCTCCAGGGGGTGCTTGCTGTGGCTGAGCCTGCTGCATCGGGGGGGGGGAACCCATTGGAGCCTGTGGAGCCTGTGCAGAATAACCCTGCATACCACTACCAAACGCTCTTCTTGTACCCGTTGGTGGCGGAGGCGGAGGCGGAGCACCCAGGGGCTGCTCCTCTACTGGCTCTTCATCATAAGCAGGCGCTTCATAATGAGGCACAGCCCCACTGAAATCAATTTCTGGCAATATACCCTGCGCAATTAACAGGTCATTGAGTTTGCCATAAAGTGAACCAATATTTTTGAGCAGCGCCTCATTAAAAAAACGATAAATAACCAGTCGGTTACCATCAATTAAATCAGTTGCAGACACTGCCTCATGCATGGCATCACACAAACGCTTGGGCTCCAGGGCTTCACCATGGAAAATATCGTCATTATATTTACCAAGCTCTTTAAAGCGCATAATAAGGTCATTAATAGATTCCGAATTATCGCTTGCAGCTTTACTGCTGATGGAGGTGAGGGTCACCATCTCATCCATTTCATTTTCTTCTACTAAACCAAGAGCCGCAGGTTTTCTAGTTGGTTTTTTTGCAGGCAACTCATCAAGCTCACCCATGGGTCGTAAATAATAACTTAATTTATCAACAAAACCCTGCTGAATCATTTTCTGATTCTCGCTAACAGCATGCATGCACTCAAACAAACTATTTTGTTCGGCGGTACTCAGCGCATCATTTGCCGCCTCAAAAAGATATTCGTCAGCCCGTTTAAATAAATCATCAAGATGAGAAGAAAAAAAATCTTCTAATTGTGAAATAATTTCATCGACCAGCTCAGCATAGTACTTTGGCTGCTCATCCGAATTTTGTTCAGTTTGATTTTCAGTTTCAGTATCACTCACCTGAAGCTATCCTCGTTATTCGTGCTTATACCGTAACAGCAGTTTTCATTTAGGCCAAATATAAATAATATCTTCATATAGAATTTTTACTTGTCATTTTTCAAGTTGTACTTGTATAGCTTCAGAGCCAGGCGGAAAAAATGGACTTACAACTGTAAATGTCCATTTTCCAACAACGATATGAAGCCATACTTGGTAACCATTCAGGTTGCCCCTGTGTGGCTTCAGATCTAGGCGGAAAATGTGAGTTTACAACTGTAAATGTCCATTTTCCAACAACGATATGAAGCCACACAGGGGTAACCTGAATGGTTACGAAAGATCATTGCCGAAATCTAGCTCTATAAACGCCAGACCAATTCCACCCTCTTCCTGACGAACAACAACCGCATCATTACTAGGCAGTTGAATTCCAGTATTCTTCTCGTCATTTATTATTTTAACTTCGACTACTTCGCCTATTAATGGACGACGTAATTTATCAACTACCAGAAATATACCACCATCACTGATATCCTGAGTTCTCACGGTTTGCTTTTCACCAGTGGGAAAACTCAATTCAACTTCAAGATGAATTTCTCGTCGTGGGTGCTTTCGAAGTTCCTTGGTCACTTTGTACTCGCCTTATTGATAAATCTGCCAAGCTATATACCTGTTCAATCACATTATAATTGAAACAGGTTTTTTGTCTCTCATTTAAAATAATAGTCGTTAATTACACTTTGCCAACCGAGCAATAGATCATTTTTTTCTAAACAATTAAAAAACCAATTATGGCAGCACATAAACTACTGAATTATTTCGATTTTTTACGTTTTGGATAAAATACTGCACTCAAATTCGCCATTGCCATATAAATTGTATTATTAGGACGTTTCTTACAATACAGATCAATCCAGCTCATTGCACCCTGGAAATCACTTTCACCTAACAAATTATACGTATCATCTGAAGAACGATTACTGGCTGTTAAATAACCGGACATCCAGTTTTTATAGGATATTTCAGCAAATCCACCATTAGCCCTGGCCTCTAAATAGGCTCCACAGGTCTGACGCCCAACCCCATATATCCAGTATCGGCCATGTTCATCAGCAGAAAATGCATTTTGTGCAAACAACGAGAATAATACGGCTCCCCAAAGGGCGACTGCTTTAATCATGGCAAAATCCTGTCATTTTATTAAGTACGGATTCCAGGTTTTAACGTCTGAGTTCTCTTGTAATAGAGAGCTATCCTAAAACAATGTCTAATATCTCTTTATGTTCTGAAGCAACTAATCTCGGCCCAAACTGGCTCACGACCCTGGCCGCTGCCAGGCTGGCAATATTTCCCGCCTCATAAAAGGAATGCCCGTGGGTAATACCATATAAGAAGGCTCCAGCAAACATATCACCTGCGCCGTTGGAATCAACTGCTTTCACGGTATGGGGTGAAATTTCTACCCTGTGTTTACCGTCAAACAACAATGCTCCCTTCGAGCCCAGTGTAATAGCAAAAGTATCCGCAACTTGACTGAGAGAGTCTATTGCTGAATCCAGGTTATCCGTATCCGCCCAGCTCATTGCTTCTGCTTCATTACAAAAGAGCAAATCCACCTTATTTCCAATCATTTCTTTCAGGCCATCTTTAAAAAACTGCACCATTGCCGGATCTGAAAATGTCAGTGCTGTTTTAACGCCATTTTCTTCTGCTATCTTACGCGCTTCTATAGCCGCATGACGCCCAGTATCAGAGGTAACTAAATAACCTTCAATATATAAATATTCAGAATCTTTAATTGCAGACAAATGTAACTCATCTACAGAAAAAGTTTCAGTAATACCCAGGTAAGTATTCATGGTGCGTTCCGCATCCGGTGTAACCATAACCAGGCACTTTCCAGTTATGCCATCTTTACGACCATCACCTACATTACTATCAACGCCCGCATCCTGTAAGTCATTCACATAAAAATCACCCAGGTCATCGCTGGCAACTTTACATGAATAAAATGATTTACCACCAAAATAACTCGTCGCAATAATGGTATTAGCCGCCGAACCACCAGACGCTTTTTTACCTTCAAAGGCATCAAGGTGCCCCATTAATTCATGTTGGCGCTCTTCATCAACCAGGGTCATTAATCCCTTATCAATACCATTGGCTTCAAAAAAGCTGTCTTCAACTTCAAACTCCATATCAACTAATGCATTGCCAACACCATAGACATGATATTTTTTCATATTGTTACCTATTAGGTTTAAAAATACTGCTACAGAGACACAGTGGACACAGAGGTTTTATAATTTAGTTTCTCTGCTTACTCTGTGTCTCTGTGTCGATTAATTATTGTGCGATTTGTGTGCTTAACATTAATAACTCATCCCATGCACGACCCTGCTCCACACCTTTTATTATTTTATCTATTTTTGCACAGCGTTTTAAAAACAGTTTCCACCTTGCCGCATGGTGACGGGAAAGCGCTTTGCGTATCAGGGCTTTTCTGTTTTCCCATACACGTTGTTTTGCCATTGCTGCATCGGCTGAAATATTGGCTTCCGAAATTTTAGTAATCATACGCACTTCACGACTTAATGCCCAGAGCATTAATACAGGTTCAACGCCTTCACTTTTTAAACCACCTATAATACGTGAAGTTCGCGCCACATCTCCAGCAAGTGCACTGTCAACCAGATCATAAATATTAAATCGAGCACTATCGGCCACAGCAGATGCGGTTTGTTCAAAATTCAACTTAGCCGCACCATATAATAAAAATAATTTGTCCACTTCCTGAGCTGCGGCCAGTAAGTTACCTTCTACCCGATCAGATAATAACTGCACCGCTTCTCGATCAGCAGCAATACCTTTTGACTGTAACCGCTGATTTATCCAGCCGGGAAGCTGCTCAGCATTTATCGGCCAGCACTGAATAATCACACCCTGTTGATCGAGGATCTTAAACCACTTGGTATTTTTTGAACTGCCTTCCAGCTTGCCACTACTAATAATTAATATTGCGTCATCAGCGGGACGTTGTGCATATTCCTGCAATATTTTTGAGCCAATTTTTCCAGGCTTGCCGGTGGGCAGGCGTAATTCCAGGATTCGTTTTTCTGCAAACAACGATAAACTGTTACCCGCATCCAGCAACTGATTCCAGTCGAACTGTGCATCCACATCCAGCACTTCGCGTTCTGTGTAATTACGCTTACGAGCCTCGGCACGAATGCGGTCAGCCGATTCCATTACCTGCAAAGGCTCATCACCGCATATGAAATATATTGCAGCGAGGTCAGATTTTAAATGCCGTTCAAGCTGGTCGGGACGAACTTTCATATTTTTTAAGCTTTACTCTGTAAGCGTAATAAAATCAGGCGAATTAAATCCTGTTGCATTTCTTCATACAATTGAGATTCTTCCCGGCTATTACCTAAGACATCTTCAGTATCAAATACGAAATCACGATCTATTCGAATTTCCTGGCTTTCAATTTCAAAATCACCCACTTTAGCTTTTACACTAAAGCTGATGACATATGTAAGCGTGTATTCCCTGGCACGACCATTTGCATCAACTGACACGATACGTTTGGTTTTAGTTTCTTTAAACAATTTTAAAACCGCGGCATCTTCTGTTTCGTTAAGTGCCACCTTGATATTACTGGATTTTAAATTTCTTATCAAAGCACGACTTAGCTCCGGGCTTACCTGTGTTGCATCAACATAGGTTATTTGCATTGCAGCGGGTAATTGATAAGCACCGCGCAATTTAAAACCGCAGCCGGTTAATAACAGCAGAAATAATAGCCCAATAATACAACGCTGTAGGTGCACCTGTGCACCTGAAGGAGCACCTACAAATACAGTGATGTATCTATTCATCAGTTCGCCACTATATTTACAAGCCGACCCGGCACAACAATTATTTTACGCACGGTCTTACCATCCGTATGCGCTTTAACATGCTCATCTTCCTGCGCCATAGTTTCTATACTTGCTTTATCCGCATCTGCGGCGACTTTAATTTTGCCGCGCAATTTACCATTTACCTGCACCATGAGTTCTATGCTGTCCTGCACCAGTGCAGCTTTATCCGCCTGGGGCCAGGCTTCATCTATTACAACACTTTGATGCCCCAGCTCCTTCCACATAGCATGACTAAAATGCGGAATGATAGGTGACATCATTAATACCATTGCATCGAGTGCTTCCTGAACCACAGCACGTGCATTATCTGAATTATCTTTAAACTTTGATAATTCATTGCTTAACTCCATAACCGCGGCAATGGCCGTATTGAAAGTATGGCGACGACCAATATCATCACCGACCTTTTCAATAGTTTGATGCAGTTTTAGACGCAGCGCTTTTTGCTTATCGCTTAAGTTCTGCTTATCTAATTCGCTCACCGCACCGCCACTAACATGATTGTAAATTAATCGGTACAAACGTTTAAGAAAACGGGCAGCCCCATCAACACCTTCATCTGACCATTCAAGTGATTGTTCCGGGGGAGCAGCAAACATAGTAAACAGTCTCACCGTATCAGCACCATGGGTATCAATTAATCCCTGCGGGTCTACCGTATTACCTTTTGATTTGGACATTTTAGTGCCGTCTTTTAACACCATACCCTGGGTTAGCAACTGCGAAATGGGTTCGTCACTGACATTTATTAAACCCACATCGCGCATCAGTTTATGGAAGAAACGCGCATACAATAAATGTAATACCGCATGTTCTATTCCTCCGACATATTGATCCACTGGCAGCCAGTAATTTACCCTTTCATCTAACATGCTATTTGCATCGGGACAGGTGAATCGCGCGTAATACCATGATGATTCAAAGAAAGTATCAAAGGTATCGGTTTCGCGTATTGCATCCCCGCTACAGGTCGGGCAGGTGGTTTCATAAAACTCGGGCATCTTTTTAATCGGTGAACCCACATCATCACCAAAAGCCGCATCTTCTGGCAGTATCACCGGCAACTGTTCTTCAGGTACCGCAACCGAACCGCATTTCTCGCAGTTTATAATCGGAATGGGGGTGCCCCAATAACGCTGGCGAGAAACCCCCCAGTCTCTTAAACGGAAGTTGACCTGTTTTTCACCCTTGCCTTCTGCACTTAAATATTCGGCAATGGCCTCAAAGGCGTCTGCGGATGTTTTGCCATCAAATTGCGCTGAGTTCTGTAACAGGCCTTTTTCAGTGAAAGCCGCCTTATCAATATCGCAGACTTCATCATTAGCTGGAAAAATGACCTGCTTAATCGGCAAGTTATATTTTTCAGCAAACTCATAATCACGTTGGTCATGTGCGGGCACAGACATAACCGCACCGGAACCATATTCGGCTAAAACAAAATTCGCAGCATAAACCGGCACTTCTTCACCGGTAATGGGATGAGCTGCTTTATATCCCGTATCCATGCCTTTCTTTTCCATGGTTGCCATTTCAGCTTCCGCAACCTTGGTGGTTTTGCATTCTTCAATGAATGCCTGTAACCCGGCATTTGTTTTCGCTGCTTTCTGAGCCAGGGGATGTTCTGCGGCAACCGCCACATAAGTCACCCCCATTAAGGTATCCGGGCGAGTGGTATACACGGTGAGCGGCTCTTCGTTGGCAACTGCAAATTGCAGCTCAACACCTTCCGAGCGACCAATCCAGTTGCGCTGCATGGTGCGCACCTGCTCGGGCCATCCTTCTAACTTATCAACCTCGGTTAATAGCTCGTCCGCATAATCCGTGATTTTCATAAACCACTGGGGGATTTCCTTACGTTCAACTTTTGCCCCGGAGCGCCAGCCACAGCCATCAACTACCTGCTCGTTCGCCAGTACGGTTTGATCCACCGGGTCCCAGTTAACCACCGCATTCTTTTTATAAACCAGGCCTTTTTCATAAAGCCTGGTGAATAACCATTGCTCCCAACGATAATATTCGGGGGTACAGGTGGCAATTTCGCGATCCCAATCATAACCAAAGCCCAGGCGTTTTAACTGGCCACGCATATAATCGATATTTGAGTAAGTCCATTTAGCTGGATGGGAGTTATTTTTGTGTGCCGCATTTTCAGCCGGCAGGCCGAAAGCATCCCAACCCATGGGTTGTAATACATTTTTACCCTGCATTCGCTGATATCGAGAAATCACATCACCAATAGAATAATTGCGCACATGCCCCATGTGCAACCGACCACTGGGGTAGGGGAACATAGACAGGCAATAAAACTTCTCTTTACTGGCATCCTCACTTACTTTAAATACTTGATTTTCCTGCCAAAACGCCTGAGCATCCTGCTCAATTTGCTGTGCATCATAATTTTCTTGCATTAATCTATCTTCAATTGGGTTAACGGTCACATACTTATTAAGAATATGAGCTATATAAAAGGAGAAGGATACATCAGACCAATGAGTTAGGAAACTCTGATATTAATCAATAAGAGGTAGGTCTATGCCTGCACCGCGCAAAGAAAATAAACCCTCCCTGGTAGAAGCCTATAACCAGATGATGACCCGAGTCAGGGACAGCATTGATAACGCAGAGGCCCATACGATGCCAACCCTTCAGAAAGCAATAGAGCAAGCCAAGGATCAGGCCATCCATCTGGGAGAAGTTAGCCTGGAAGAAGCAGAAGAAATTGGTAACTACATTAAACGTGACATAAACGATGCCGCTGAGTACCTGATGGAAACCAGCCACGAGTTTAGTGAATGGCTAATGCTGGATATCAATATTATTGAGCAAAAAGTACTGGAGTTATTTTTATCTGTAGCGGATAACACACGTATTGAACTGGAACAACTCTCCCACGCAGCCTGCAACATACCCAGTGAATATAAATCGGGTGAAGTCACTGGCCCAGGGAGCCTGGTTTGCTCTAACTGTGATCAGTTAGTTCAATTTAGCACCACTGACACCATACCGGAGTGCAGCAAGTGTGGCGGACAAATTTTTAAACGTGGGGAACCCTGAACGATTTATCATGATCTGACAAGTTCATGATTTAATTTCAAACGATGTATACAGAATAACTTACTCGTTAGTTACTCTGTTATGAAACATCTCCATCGGGGACAGACCTTGCTTTTTAAGCTCTGTCCCCTGTTGTGAGACCACCAAGAGCTGTACGGGGTAGTTCATTACACTGCCCATCTGATCGGAATTACCACATGGGACAGGGCGCTAAAAAGCAGCGGACTGTCCCTGATGGAGATGTATCTTCAAAAACTGCTTCCCATATTGATAATACCAATCAACCCAATAGAAAATAAAAAATAGCTAAATATGATTATTTTGGCATTATTGCAATATTATTATTTTATAAATTAACAATGGAACTAATATGACCCAGCTCAAAGCAATCTTGTTTGCATCTTTAATTTCTTTACAGGCCCAGGCAACCGACTGGAAGGCCCTGCCAGACACGGCGCCTGCACCGGTAGATAATCCGACCACAACCGCAAAAGTAGAGCTGGGTAAAATGTTGTTTATGGATCCACGTTTCTCATCTACCGGTACCATATCCTGTAATTCATGCCATAACGTAATGGAAGGTGGTGATGATAGTCGTCGCACGTCCATGGGTGTGCATGGTAAAACGGGGGGACGTAACGCCCCCACTGTATGGAATTCAGCATTCCACTCGGTTCAATTCTGGGATGGTCGTGCGCCATTGCTTGAAGACCAGGCCAAGGGCCCGGTTGCCAACCCGATTGAAATGGGTATGAAAGATGTTGAAACCGCCATGGCCAGAGTTAGAAAAATCCCTGGCTATAAACTTATTTTCGAAAAAGCCTTTGGCAAAAACAGCATGACCGTTGATAACGCGGCTAAAGCGGTAGCTGCTTTTGAGCGTACCTTAATTACCCCAAACAGCCCTTACGATCAATTTGTAAAAGGCAATAAAAAAGCCATGAACAAACAGCAAATTCGCGGCATGAACAAGTTTGCTGAAACCGGTTGCACATCCTGCCATTCAGGTGCTGCTTTTAATGGCCCAGAACAAAAACTGGGTGAAGGTTTTTACGCCAGGTTCCCAACATTTAAAAATGAATATGTGAACAAATATAAACTGGATGAAGACAAGGGCCGTGAAGAAGTTACGAGAAACAATGCAGACCGCAATATGTTTCGTGTTCCAACCCTGCGTAATATTACTGATACCGCCCCCTACTTTCATAACGGATCAGTCAATAATTTAAATGAAGCGGTACGAGTTATGGCCAGCTCACAACTTAATCAGCAATTAGCCGAAAAAGATGTTAGTGATATTGTTGCATTTCTTGGTGCATTAACCGGTGAATATCCAGAAATCACCATGCCAAGATTGCCTGCGACTTCGGGCACAAGTATTGTTGTTGAATAACTAAGCCTTAAAGTCACAAGCTATTTCCGCGAATAAACGCTAAAGACCCAGATAATTATTGGTTTGCTCACCTATGGCGATGCAAACATTGAAACATTTTATTTGCATCTTTTGCGTTTATTTGCCGGTAGCAATTTATGAATTGATTCTTAAAAAGATATTTTATTTCATCCTTCAATTGAACGATAAAATAACAAAATACATTTATAGTAAATGCTAAGCCGTTTGATTAACTTATTACATTGTAAAGTAATATATTTGATTCAGACATCCACTAAAATATTTTTTTTATCTTTAATTGCCTACTTTAATTAGACTGATTTATGCCCCACTGGAAAGACCGGGTTCTATTATTTGTTATCTACCCTAAATTTCAAACACCATAATTATGATACCTCTGCAATTTTTTCATTAACTTTACTAACATTCGTATATACCAATATAGTATTAGACGCTTATATCCGTCGTTATTAATATTCGCAACCCCTGCTTTAGAACCTGCAAATCTCTAATTACTCCCACCTTGAATTTAAATAAATTGCTTGCTACAAGTTTCAAGGCCGTGTTTTTGCTTTAAACATAGAAATAAACGTGTTGTTTGTAATTAAATGCTTATGGCCTGATTTTATATTACAAGCCAGCTGCAATCGGCTTTATCCAACACCGATAAATCTACAAATTGTGAATTCAAACAACAAATTTAACTTGACCTAAAGCGGCCCAACATGGGACTATTTAAAACGGCCTTAATACAGGTCTTGCATAACAGCCGCCAAAAGACAAGTAAAAAAAAGATGCGTTCAGGGCGGGGCTATAGCAGTTTCGATGTACCTATTACGTTGAACAAGGTCAACGAGGAATGATCAATGAGTGATAAAAATATTTGGATAGTTTATAGCCTGTCAAGAGTAATGGAAGATTGCATGGTAACATTTGATGACACTGAGTACTTACTTGGCGAAACTTTTGTACCTGCAGATACGATGCAACTGGCTATAAACCAGGTTGAAGGTTTTTTACTGGCTAAAAAATTAGAGCTTCTGGAAATAACCAAGTGCCTAAAATATGACCCACAGGACTGGCAGGACGACTCAGAAAAAAGCAACGAAATAAATAAGTTTGCTGTAAGAGCTCAAGGTGAACCTGAGCCGAAGTATTCTATTTTCACCTCTACATCTGGGCCTGACAAGCTCTAGTGATTATTTTGAGTTCATTTGCAATTAAATAATAAACCCAATAATTAATTATACGGAAATCGACTATGCTTGTTGATCTGATCGGGCAACATAGTCAAGGAGAGAGTAAATTATGTGCGCAATGACGGTAGCAGAAAGCGACCCATCATATAAAACTGATGTATCAATCGTGCTCAGCAATGGCAAAGAAAAAAGTAATACCTATGTACTCAGAACCTCACTGGAATCTTATGTAGCCTGGCGTAAAAAGCACATGTATGTCAATGTGTTTGACATACCCTCTAAAAAACCCGGCGAGGCCAAGCTGATTGATAAAGACGTTTGGGTGTTTAATGTAGATGCAACAAACCCTCAAGATATTATCACCGCAGTTGAAATTGCCATAATACAATTCAGGGCTCAGGGAGCAACAATTACTGCCAAAGATATACTGGGAAATGCGTATGTTAAAAGCCTCAACGTTGAAGGCGAGGGTGAAGTTGGGTTAAGGAGCCGGGGTGAACTGGTAAAGGCAAATAAAGCCCTGTACAAAAATGTCTGTCTAGCATTAAAAGAAGCGGGGCAACACTTTAATTTAGACAAAATCGTTTTCAGGGCCTTTAATCATTCAAATAACCCCAAGATTTCTGGTAACGATTTACGTTTAGCTATGATGGAAGCTGGAGCCACTTCTGCGGTCACAAATAACGAATCTTACAAGGTTGTTAGTGGTGACAATGAGGGAATAGAAGCTCAGCACCATGATAGTCACTTAAATATTGCAGTCATACCCATGAAGTGATCAAATAATAGCAGATTGAGATTGTCCTTGTCGCCAAGAGTGTGCTCATAAATCTTTTATTGCAGGGCTTTTTAATCAGCTTAACTTTAGCTGATTAAACATTGGTTCAATTAACCAGTGCAAGCCGTAGTTTGAAGGCCGCGAAACCGCTCGCTATGTCAATTTATTTTTACATTTTTACTATTTATTTGCTCCTAAAACTCCAAACTAGAGACACTTAAAAGAGACATATTTGTTCGTAATTTCTTACATGAAGACGCAAAATATAAACCTGCTCTTTAATAAGCAATCACAACTCCCTCTTACTATCTTATAAGCGAACCAGGGCTTGAAGAGCACAATCAAATACATCTAACAGCCGTTTTCTTTCATACTTATTGTCATACTTTAAAAAATCCGATACTGTTAGTTTTGTCTTTGACCAATGTTTATATTCATATGGCCATTATCAATATCTTCTCCATCGGTTTTTCAATCATAATCGCCCTGATATTGTTTGTTTGTTATGCAGGCTTCATAAAACACGCAAACAAAACATGGCTAACACTTTGCTCCTGCGGTGGTTTGCTTGGCGGCCTGGTACTTGCCCAGTATAGTCATTACACTTTTTATATAAACGGAGCAGATCCTTTATCTACGGTCTCTTATCGATTTCTGATTATTTTTTTACCCTCAATGTTTTATTTTTTTAGTCGCGCTATTCTTTTCCCTGCGCTTACATTAAATGCACTGCATTTACTGCATTTTTTACCCTTACCACTAGCATTTATAACACCCCGTGAAGTTGCCGTACCCCTGGCTTTTTTAATTGGTACAGCATATTGCTTCTGGTTAACCAGCATTATTTATACACTCAGGGCAGTACGCAAACGTTTTGGCCTGGTTTTATTCTTTTTTGGTTTCTTTACCATTATTGCCGTTCTGGTATTAATCATTGGCTTTACCGCCTCTTATGTTGACCCAGGGTATTTTTATCATTTTTACACTCTGGGCATAAGTGCCAGTTTGATACTGGTTACCGGAACACTCCTGGTTTTTCCCAATGTACTAAGTGAAATTAATGAAGTAGTAAGGTTGGGTTATTCAAACACAACCTTGGCTAACGTGGATATTGAAGCATGCAAAGACCGGCTTAGCCAATTAATGCACAACAGCAAAATGTACCAGAACGAAAACCTTAGCCTTGCCCTGCTTGCAGATGAAATGAAATTAAGCAACCATCAGCTCTCTGAACTTATTAACTCGCAGTTTGACATGGGCTTCTCGCAGTATATTCGTGCCCAACGCATCGAAGCCGCAAAGCAGTTATTAACAACAGAGCCCAATGCCTCTATTCTTTCAATTAGTATGCAGGTGGGTTTTAACTCTCAATCTAATTTCTACGCGGCCTTTAAAGAAATTACCGGGGACTCCCCTGGCAATTTCCGCAGAATGACCTCACATTAAATATCAAGGCAAGCCCAGCTACTAACAATCACGTCCAAGACCTTTTCTTAATAGCTTACCAGCTCTTACATTATCATTCTGGAAGCAGTTAAGTTATTGATTTTTAAACGACATCATTTTTTCTATTCAAATTTTATCATTTAGGAATCGAACACGTTCTTTGCTGCATACACTTGCCGATGAACAATAAGCATACAGCCTGGCTGGTTGCGAAAGTTTTTAATAAATATTTCGCACACCGATGCCTGGAAAAAATAACTAGGGGATAAAAGCGTTCACTTGCATTTTCTTTTGTTCTTTAAAGGAGATTTAATATGCCAGAAAACAAACCCGTAAAATTAACCTCAAACCAGAGATTACTTTTCATTACCATACTATTGTCTGCATTTACAGGTATCGTCATTAGCACCATCCGCAGTAAAGGAATAGACAGTTCCGCTTTATTGTATATCGGCATACCCACTTTTATCGCCATTGCCTTTGCCAGCACCTCCAGCTCAAAAACCGTTATGGGCTCTACCCTTAAGGCCATCACGTTTATTATTCTTATCTCTGGCCCTCTATTACAGGAGGGATTTGTCTGTATGATTATGGCGGCGCCTATTCTTTATATTGCTGGGGCGCTTGCTGCCTGGCCATTTGATCATTATAGAAAAAAGAATCAGCGCACTTCAAAACTAAACACCTTTATCATACCTTCACTATTGGTCCTTATGTCAATGGAAGGTGTGATAGATGAAACCAGTTTCAATCGGATTAATACAATAACACATACACAAATCCTGCAAGGCAGTATTGAAGAAATCAAAATCAAAATCGCGGCCAGTAGACAACTTAAAAAACCAGACTCACTATTCGCAAAGCTTTTCCCAAAACCGGAGATAATAAATGCAAATGGTCTATCGATTGGTGACCAACAATGGGTTGATATCAGTTATCTTAAATGGATTTACTGGAATGAAAAACGCGGCCAGATTCAATTTGAAGTGGTAGAACATCAAAATAATTTCCTAAGATTCCACCCCGTTAAAGATGAGAGTTATCTCAGTGCTTACCTCACCTGGAAAGACACCACAGTACACCTGCGAGCCATTTCTGAAACCCAGACTAATGTCACCTGGAGTATAAGCTTTCAAAGAGACATAGACCCTGCCTGGTATGCACAACCACTGCAACGCTATGCCGTGGGCATAGTTGCTGAGCAAATGCTAAGTTCATTACAATGATCGTTCGTAGTCTATTACTTTTATTACCATTAGCAATATGGACAACCATATTCATTAACACCAGGGTTTCGAGAAGAGAAATAACCGCCTCATTCCTGGGTTTTGTCTGGGCTTTTCTAAGCTCGCTAATGTTAAATATATTTTTACTGCAGCAAAACATCTGGCACATTTCCCTGGATGATAACTTATTTTATGGCATACCACTGGACTGGATAATTTCACAAGCAATCATTATCGGGGCCCTGATTCCGTTGCTGCGACTAAATGGTCAATTGCAGAGCTCACGTTTTATGGTTCGTTACGTTTTGCAATTCATTTGGATTGTTTTACTCTACGACTCTGCAGGGCTTAAATTAATAGAAATACAGGGAATTATAATTATTCCGAGTATAATTTTATTTTGTGCTAGCCCAGCTATGCTGTTGTCAGACTACACAGCAAATAATACACATATTCGTACCCGTTCATTTTTACAGGCCATAGCCTGGACAGGCTTATTATTATGGATGTTTCCTTCAACCTAAATTAATCAGTTGAACGCATAAATACATTGTAAGTCATTGAAAACGTTCAGCTCTTACGTTGTAGTTACCTCACCCATTTGGTGAAAGGTGCTACACCCAAAATTACACCTCTGGGAGCACACTTAGCTATGCCAAAAAACTCGCGAAGGACTGGGCCATTCACTCCTTTTTTGGCTACGCTAATTGAACTCCCAGAGGTATACTTTTGGATGTTCAACTGATTAATTTAGGTTAAATGCCTGGGATATATGGTTACTAAATTTATCCGCAGGCATATAGCCAACAACCTGATAGGGTTTTAGCTCTTCACCCTGTGCGTTATAAAAAATTATGGCTGGTGGACCAATGATTTTAAAATGTTTATAAAGTGACTTGTCCTGCTCGTCGTTAGCGGTTACATCGGCCTGTAATAAAACCGTGTTGGCTAATGCGCTTTGTACGGCAGGGTCAGTAAACGTTAAGCTCTCCATTTCCTTGCACGATATACACCAGTCCGCATAAAAATCCAGCATTACGGTTTTATTTTGTGCTTTTGCATCGGCTAATGCTTTCTCTAACCCATCTACGCCTTTAATCTTTTCAAATGACAGGTGTGTTTCTGCGGCCTGGGTGCCATTAGTCGCAATGCCCTTTAAGGGTTGTAATAGACTCTGGCTGCCAGCCGCAACACCTAGCATGATAATAATGCCGTAAATAAGTAGTACCAGTCCTGAACCTTTCCATAATCGAGTCCAGCCCGTAGCTTCTGCTTTTAGTGTTTCCAACGCGCCCATGTAAATAGCCGATACGATTAACAGTATTGCCCATAGCGACATGGTAATGGTTGCGGGCAGTATGCGTTCGAGCATCCAGATGGCAACCCCCAGCATCATCACACCAAAAACGGCTTTTACTGCATCCATCCACATGCCGGCCCTGGGTAGCAACTTACCCGCTGAAGTTCCTATTGCAATTAATGGTGCGCCCATGCCCATACTCAGGGCGAAAAGGGCGGTGCCACCTAAAATAGCATCACCGGTCTGGCCAATATAAATTAATGCGCCAGCTAGAGGGGCGGCAACACATGGGCCAACAATCAATGCAGATAATAAGCCCATTACCGCAACGCCGGTCAGGGTGCCGCCTTTCTGGTGATTGCTAACTTCAGTTAGTCGACTCTGTATAAAATTAGGCATCTGTAAATCGTAGAAGCCAAACATTGAAAGTGATAGCGCTACAAAAACGGCTGCAAAGCTGCTTAAAATCCATGGGTTCTGAAAAGCTGCCTGAATGTTTTCGCCGAACAGTCCGGCAAAGACGCCTGCTGCAGTGTAGGCCACTGCCATGGCTAAAACATAAATCAGGGAAAGTGTAAATGCACGGCGGGTAGTGATATTTTCACCTTCGCCAACAATGATGCTGGAAAGGATAGGAATCATTGGGAAAATACAGGGCGTAAAAGCCAGTAGTAAACCAAAGCCAAAAAAGCTGAGGAGGGTAAGAATTGCACTTCCAGAGCTTAATGATGCAGCTATCTGATCCTGTTCAGAAACCGCTGCAGGAGGCGGTGTACTTTCAATTGTGCTGGCTGCTGCATTACTGATAGGGCTGATATCGAGGGTTATTGTTTTGGTTTCTGGGGGGTAGCATATACCTGAAATTTCAGAACATCCCTGGTACTTAACCTTGAAACTGGCATTTTTAACACCATCTTTAGCATTAACGACGGCTAAAGATGCTTTTGCCTGGTGATGAAATACATAAACGTCACCAAATATATCGTCATGTTTTAGCTCGCCCTCATCAACAACATAGTTTGATGTAGTAAATGAGCTGTTATCTGCGGCAATTATTTTAGTCTTATCGCGGTACAGGTAATGGCCATCTGCAATTTGCCATTCAGCGATGAAGCGGCCATTTTCAGAATAGGTGGTGAGCTTAAAAGCTTGATCTACTTCGAGAATGTCATCATCGCCACCGAAGCCTGAGCTGAGGCTAACTTCGTCATTCTGATTGCTGAGTGAGCTAAAAGGGTTTTCAGCGAAGGCTGGCTGAATAAGAAATGGTAGCAGTAGCAGTGCACTGCTGAGTACCCGTGATAGTTGAAGGCGCATTATTAGTTATCCGATTATATGATTGTGTGTTAGAACTTTATAATGTGTATAAGTTCTTAAAATACGATGTTGAGCCGTATTATTAATTTATTGGCTTAAGGCTGACTTAACAGGTGGAAACATTAAGGTTTTTATCGGATGAGTGCAAGTGAGATTTAAAGAGAGAAAATTATGCTAAGAATGTGGCCGCTACTATTTTTAATTATACCGATTGTTGAAGTGTACTTATTAATAGAAGTTGGTAGTTATATAGGTGCAGGCTGGACCATTCTGCTTGTTGTGCTTACCGCTATCGTTGGGGTTAATCTGTTGCGCCAGCAGGGTATTAGTACCTTAATGAGGGCTAACAGGGTGATGTCTCAAGGGCAGTTGCCCGCTATGGAAATGATGGAGGGGCTGTTTCTGGCAGTGGGTGGCGCATTATTGATTACCCCGGGCTTTTTTACCGATGCAATTGGCTTTATCTGTTTGCTGCCGTTTACCCGTCGTGGAATAATTCAATATCTGCTCTTGAATTCTACAATCAAATCCTCATATACCGTTCATCAAGAAAATAGAGGCCCTGAAGACTCGCATACCATTGAAGGCGATTATCGCCGCGAAGATTAATACATATACCATGTATTAGTTATGGTGAGCTTGACTCAGCACGTCGCATGACTATCATTAGCACTCACTAACCCCGAGTGCTAAAAAATTTAACGAGGATACAAATCTAATGAATATTCGCCCATTACAGGACCGTGTGGTCATAAAGCGTATGGAAGAAGAAACTACCAGTGCCGGTGGCATCGTAATTCCAGATTCTGCAACTGAAAAACCTTCACGAGGTGAAGTACTGGCTGTAGGTAATGGCAAAGTAACTAGCAATGGCGATGTTCGTCCTTTAGACGTAAAAGCCGGTGACCAGGTTTTATTTGGTAAATATGCAGGTACTGAGATCAAGATTGATGGTAATGAAGTACTGATAATGCGTGAAGAAGATATTTTAGGTGTGTTTGAAGGCTAAAGCCTGTAGGTGTGACAATTTCGCACAAATGCAAAACGCACCCCGTTCGAATAAATTCGAACCTACATATAAAAAATTAATTTAGAGGATATAAACATGTCTGCAAAAGAAGTCCGCTTTGGTGATGACGCACGTGGTCGCATGATTAACGGTGTGAACACACTGGCAAATGCCGTAAAAGTAACCTTAGGCCCCAAAGGTCGTAATGTTGTTTTAGATAAGTCTTTTGGCGCACCCCACGTAACGAAAGATGGTGTGTCGGTAGCAAAAGAAATCACCCTCGAAGACAAGTTCGAAAACATGGGTGCACAGATGGTTAAAGAAGTTTCTTCTCAAACATCTGATGTTGCCGGCGACGGAACGACAACTGCCACGGTATTAGCGCAGGCGATTGTACGTGAAGGTATGAAGTCAGTATCGGCGGGTATGAACCCAATGGACCTGAAACGGGGTATTGATAAGGCTGTTATTGCGGCTGTTGAAGAGCTGAAGAATATTTCCAAGCCATGTGCAGATAACAGCTCTATTGCACAGGTAGGTACTATCTCTGCAAACTCTGATAAATCGGTGGGTGACATCATTGCAGAAGCCATGGAAAAAGTTTCAACAGAAGGTGTAATTACGGTTGAAGAAGGTACATCTTTAGATAATGAACTGGATGTTGTTGAAGGTATGCAGTTTGACCGTGGTTACCTGTCTCCTTACTTTGTAACCGATCAGCAAAGCATGACCTGTGATTTAGAAAATCCATTCATTCTGTTATTTGACAAGAAAATTTCTAATATCCGTGACCTGCTGGCTATTCTGGAAGGAGTGGCAAAAGCCAGTCGTCCATTATTGATTATTGCAGAAGATGTGGAAGGTGAGGCCCTGGCAACGCTGGTTGTTAACAGTATGCGCGGTATCGTTAAGGTAGCGGCAGTTAAGGCTCCGGGTTTCGGTGATCGTCGTAAGGCAATGTTGCAGGATATAGCCGTATTAACTGGCGGCCAGGTTGTTTCTGAAGAAGTAGGCCTGTCACTTGAAAAAGCAACTTTAGAGGACCTGGGTTCTGCCAAGAAAGTAACGGTCACTAAAGAGCTGACTATTATTGTTGATGGGGCGGGTAGCAAAGATGATATTGATGCACGCGTTGGCCAGATTTCTGCACAGATGGAAGAGTCAACATCTGATTACGACACTGAAAAGCTACAGGAGCGAAAAGCGAAACTGGCTGGTGGTGTAGCGGTCATTAAGGTGGGTGCAGCAACTGAAGTAGAAATGAAAGAGAAGAAAGACCGTGTTGATGATGCATTGCATGCAACTCGCGCTGCGGTTGAAGAAGGGGTTGTACCCGGTGGTGGTGTTGCCCTGGTGCGTGCATGTGCTGCAATTGGTGAAATAAAAGGTGAAAACCACGACCAGGATGTGGGCATTGCAATTGCCATGCGTTCAATGGAAGAGCCCTTACGTCAAATCGTAACTAATGCGGGTGATGAAGCATCTGTTATTCTAAACAAGGTAGCAGAAGGTAAAGGTAACTTTGGTTATAACGCAGGTACCAGTGAGTATGGCGATATGATTGAAATGGGTATTCTTGACCCCACTAAAGTAACGCGTTCAGCTCTTCAAAACGCGGCATCTGTTGCAGGTTTGTTGATCACTACTGAATGTATGATTACAGATATTCCAGCAGATGAAGCGGCTGGTGGTGCACCTGATATGGGTGGTATGGGTGGCATGGGCGGAATGGGCGGCATGATGTAGTCACAATTCAGCTCACCCCTGTATGGCCGCAGGGCTTCATTAGAAAATGGACATTTACATTTGTAAACTCACATTTTCTGCCTTGCCCTGCAACCATACAGGGGCAACCTGAATCGTGACTAGCTCTCCCATTGCTACTTTGCAATGTGAAAGGCTCGACTTTTTGGTCGGGCCTTTTTTATGTGCTGGACGTGACTGCTTGAACTCTGAAGCAGAACTTTCCAAATTTTATTAGTGCCAGGTTACGGTGCATCTCCATCAGGGACAGTCCGCTGTTTTTTAGCGCCCTGTCCCATGTGGTAATTCCGATCAGATGGGCAGTGCGATGAACGACTCCGCTCAGCTCTTGGTGGTATCAATAAGGGGACAGAGCGCCAAAAAGCGGCGGTCTTTCCCCGAGGGAGATGTGCCATAACAGGGCAATTTAAGAGTGAGTAAACAAAACTGTTAACTTCCGTTTCTGGCTAATTTCAGAAACTCATCAAAATTCTATTAATCCACCATTTGTCATATTGAAAAAGTAAATGATGGGCCACCCCATAAAGATATTGCAAGATGCATATTGCAATCTGCAAAAGCGTTGCAAGATGCAATGGGTTGATCGATGTAATAAAGACTAAATAGTGTAACCTATTGAAAAATAATGAAATTTTATTATTGGCACAAGCTCTGCAGTATAAATAATCAAGATGATACCCAACCGGTTGAGTTCTTTAAAAGTTACCAGAGCTACAACTGGATTTGAATTTAAGATTTTATAAAGCAACCACGCTGATGCTTAGATGCACGGAAATCGCATCGCTCTTTTTTTTCACAGTTAGACGGGAAGTTTGACTGAAACTGTTTATACAAGTTTTAATAATGCAACCACGCTGATGCATAGGGACAAGGAGTAGTCCCGCTATTTTTATTCCATAAAAAGCCCGCTCATTGAGCGGGCTTTTTTTTTCGAGCTGGTATTGTTGTGAGTAGCCCGATTCATTTTGAATAAGTACTGTGGAATATATATCTGTTTTTAACGAATTTTTTCACAAAGAATTTCCACATCAATAAACTTATCCAGAAAACTTAGGCCATATGATGATGTGTTTTTGTCATTGCAGTTATTGCAATAACAAACCCGGCCATTTGCTTTATGAATAGAACGTTTGCCCATGATGAGGTCGAGTTTAATGACTTCATTTAGCTCAAATTCTTCAGCCCTGCTTTCAAAGCATAAGCCTCCTCGGCTAATATTTAGCACTTTGTATTTCTTGTGTGTCAGCTTGTCTGTTTCCCTTTCCAGTTGAACCAGGCTGTTATTAACCAGTGTTCTTATTTCACGTTGTTGCATTATTATATCCTTATCGACTAAGGCACTTATTAAGTGTAGTGGCAGTTTGCCGCAATAGCTGAAAATAGTGCTGTTTACCACTGGGGATTTCTAATCCTGCCGGATCAATGGCAGATAGATAAACCGCTTTATCTTCAGTGAGTGTTTTAAGTAAGGTTGGAACATTGGGTGGTTCATAAAATACACATTGAATATTATTTTCGTCAATTAATTTGCGTAGCTCTTTAACTCGTTTTATTCCCGGTGAGTGCTCCGGGGTGGTGGTAATAAAGTGGGCACCAGTTAGCTTATTTTCATGCTCAAAATATTGGTAAGCATCATGATAAACCAGATAAGCTCGGTCTTTATAGTTGTTGAGTAGAAGCCGATTTTCCTGTTTAAGTTGCTTTAGTTTAGATAATAAAGTATTTAAGTTTTCTTTATAGTGGCTTGCGTGTTCGGGTGAATATTTGCTTAATATATCTGTTACCTGTTGGCTGATTATTTTAGCATTTTCTATCGACAGCCAGATATGTCCATCAATATCTCTGGAGTTATGTTCATGATGAGAATGAAGGCTACGAACAGGTAAAGAATGAATCGCGGCAAGTTGGCTGAGCTGGATAAATTGCAGGTGATCGGTGGTGCGCTTTAATGCGGGAACAAAGCTTTCAATATTATCACTGCTATAAAAGAAGAGTTCGGCCTTGTTTATCATGCGTTTCTGAGATGGGCGTAACTGGAAATGGTGGGGGGATTGCTGTTGTGTTAATAATAAATCAGTCTGATTAACCCCTTCGGTTATATGGCTTATAAGCGAGTGAAGGGGTTTAATACTGACCAGAATTTTTACGGGTTTAGCATAGCACTCTGGGACTAATAAAAATAAAAACAGGCTTAACATAGTAAGCTTGTGGAGTGGGCGGATTAAATAACGGGCAAACATCAAATTGTGCTATTGTAAGTAGTTTTTTCTAGCTTGAAGTTTACAGGTCATGCAGAAATGGTCAATTAAGATTAGGTCATAAATATTAGTTCAGGCAAAGGGTTCAATGAGTTCATTTTTATTAAAGGCAGAAAAGATCGGTCTGAAAATTAATCAGCGGCAAATTCTGGATAATATTAGCCTTAGTATAAAGCCGGGAGAAATCCTCACCCTGGTTGGGCCGAATGGTTCGGGTAAAACTTCATTGGTCAGGGTGTTGCTTGGTTTACTTAAAGCTGATCAGGGGCACCTACAGAAAAAAGCAGATCTTATTATTGGCTATGTGCCACAAAAACTACATATTAATGCGGCCTTACCGATGAGTGTGAAGCGCTTTTTACAAATGGGTATGAAGTTAAGTGTTGAAGATATCGCGCATATGGCAGGTACACTGGGTGTGCGTTCATTACTGGATCAACCGGTGCAGTCGGTCTCAGGTGGTGAGTTTCAGCGTACCTTATTGGCCCGGGCATTATTACGTAAGCCGGATTTGCTAGTGCTGGATGAACCGGCGCAGGGAGTCGATATTAATGGCCAGCAACAGTTGTATCAGTTGATTTCAACTATTCGAGATGAATTTGGTTGCGGTGTTTTAATGGTTTCCCATGATTTGCATCTGGTTATGGAAGCGACTGATCAGGTGCTATGCCTTAATACGCACATTTGCTGCTCGGGGCATCCAGAGGCGGTTAGTCAGCATCCGGAATATCTTAAATTATTTGGTGCGTCATTAGATGGTATGGCGGTTTATACCCATAATCATAATCACTCCCATGACCTGAGTGGTGATGTGGTGGAACATCAGCATCATGGGGCCTGTGATCATGATGATTGATGATTTTATTATCCGTGCCCTCTTAGCGGGGATATTGGTCGTGCTGGTATCTGGTCCCTTAGGTTGTGTAGTGGTGTGGCGGCGCATGGCTTATTTTGGTGATGCCCTGGCACATTCTGCATTGCTCGGGACTTCTCTAGCCATCATGTTCGAAATTAATCCATTAATCGGTGTGATGCTGATTGGTGTTGTGCTCAGCTATTTATTAATACGTCTGCAGGTTAAGAATGATCTGTCCAGCGACGCCATTCTCGGCATTTTATCCCACGGCGCACTGGCTGCGGGTCTCGTGTTGTTAGCAATTATGCAATCACAGGGGCAGCGGATTGATTTAATGGCTTATTTGTTTGGTGATATTCTCTCGGTTAGCTGGGGTTATTTAATTTGGCTTAGCGGGGTATGCTTATTAGTGTTAGCGCTGATTAGCTGGTTGTGGCAATCCATACTGGCGGTGGCCGTGCATGAAGAGCTGGCACAAAGTGAAGGGATTGCGGTTGATCGGGTGCGATTAGTTTTTATGCTGTTGATGGCAGTGGTGGTTGCGGTGGCGATGAAAATTGTTGGTATTATTTTAATTACAGCACTACTGATTGTGCCCGCAGCGAGTGCCAGGCGATTTGCAAAATCACCTGAAGCAATGGCAATAGTTGCAATCATATTTGGTTTGTTTTCAGTGCTGGGCGGTGTAGTTGCGTCAATGCAATGGGATACGCCTGCTGGTCCATCTATTGTTCTGGCATCGGTGGTTTTGTTTTTTGTTTCTAGATTTAAACCTGCTACTTAAGAAAAATTATAAGAATTACTTAGAGATGTAGAAGGTACTGATAAAAATAGTTTATGCCTATGTTGGCTGAATGCCAGTGAGTGTCAATTTTTAAAACGCGTGTATAAATATGCGCTTCAAATTCATAATATTTACTTAGATCAATTTTAATTATGAGGGTATAATTTTTAGTGGCTTGATTTGATATATGTCAATTTTATGGGTTCGTAATATATTATATTGCACCTATAAATTATTTAGTCACTATTCTAATTTTTTAAGAAAATATTTACATATTATTTTAAGTGCAGGCGTAGCCCTGTATAAAATTTAAGCAAACACCTCTAACTAAAAGACGTGTTTGTAGTTTTGTTTAACAAAATAACGGGTTGTGTTTTAAGAAGCATTAAGCCATTGGTAGTTAATATGAAGCGGGTTTAGATAAAACCAGCCGGTTACCTCAATAACAATAAAGTAGGGGTTCGGTGTCATGCAATATCATAATAAAAAACCACCAGGCTTATCTGTGGGTATTAAAATATGTCTAGCTTCAGTTTTGACATTTTTGGCTTTTCCAGTACTTGCATTTAATATCTATTTAAACGAATTTAATACACATTACGGAACACTGGCAACGCGTATTGATAGCTGCGGTTTGTGTCACGTAGATTTTAATGGCGGAGGGACGCGAACCTCTTATGGGGAAGACTACCGCAACAATAATTACGCCGCCGCAAATATTGGCATTCTTGATTCTGATGGTGATGGTTTTACTAATGACCAGGAAGCCGCAGCAAGTACATTAACTCATCCCGGTTATAGTTGTAATGAACAGTTCACGGTTGTTAATGCCCCTGCAAATATTGCTGATTTTCTAGACCCGGCAAATCCCGGATGTATAGGCCCGGGGTTATCACCCATTGCAAATGCAAATGGCCCGTACTCAGGGGTAACGGGTGACCTCATTAGTTTTAGTAGCGCAGGATCTTCAGATCCAGATGGAACCATTGTGTCTTATTTCTGGGATTTTGGTAGTTTTGGTTCAAGCGTAGACCCAAATCCCCAGATGGCGTTTACTAGCACCTTTAGTGCAAAAATTACTTTTACCTTAACGGTGACGGATAACGATGGTAACCAAACTAGCACAACAAGCAGTGTGGTTATTTTGTTAGCGCCTAACTCTCCACCGGTGGCAAATGTAAATCCTCCAGTGACAGGTCTTGCTAATTCGCCAGTTACATTCAGCGCTTCGGGCTCAGCAGACCCTGAAGGTGCAAGGCTAAGATACGCCTGGAATTTTGGTGATCAAACAACCGGGGTAGGTGGCGCACCGTCACACAGTTATGCAAGGTGTGGAACCTATAATGTAACCCTGACGGTATTTGATAATTTTAATCTGGAAGGTTCTGCGACGACTACTGCAACCATTTCCGGAAGTGGTGTTAATCCACCCGTCGCGAATGCAGGTGGGGGAGTGGCAAACACCTATAACGGCACATTGGCTTCCAATGTTCAGTTTGATGGTTCTGCCTCTACGGATTCTGATTGTGACATCGTTAATTACAGTTGGGACTTTGGAGATGGCACCACGGGTGCTGGCGTTACTCCAATGCACAGTTATGCTCTGGCAGGGGGTTATGTTGTTACTTTAACCGTGACTGATACAGATGGTTTGATGACATCCTCTTCAGCTAATGTAACTATCGTTGATACAGGTCCAATTGATGGTCTGGCCTTATACGATACCAATTGTGGTAACTGTCACGGTTTCGGTACAGCCACCACAAAACCGGGTGCTACTGTTGCCAGGATTGATGCGGGCATTGCGACCGTACCTTCAATGGCCTCACTAAGTGTGTTAAGTGCGGAGGAAATTCAGGCGATCGCTGATTTTCTAGCCACGGTTACACCCCCACCACCACCACCGCCACCACCGGGGCCTATTGATGGTGCCGCATCCTATGATGCTAACTGTGGAAGCTGCCATGGATTTGGTGTTGCCAGTACTAAAGCAGGAGCAACGGTTGCCCGAATAGACGCGGGTATAGCCACGGTACCTTCAATGGCTTCATTAAGTGTATTAAGTGCTGAGGAGATACAGGCCATTGCAGACTTCCTGGTGTCAATTGCACCGCCTCCACCACCACCGCCACCACCGGGTCCAATCGATGGCGCCGCATCCTATGATGCAAACTGTGGAAGCTGTCATGGATTTGGAACTGCTACCACCAAACCCGGTGCAACGGTAGCCAGAATCGATGCGGGCATTGCGACCGTACCTTCAATGGCTTCACTGAGCGTGTTAAGTGCGGAGGAAATTCAGGCGATCGCTGATTTTCTAGCCACGGTGACACCACCTCCACCACCACCGCCACCACCGGGTCCCATCGATGGTGCCGCATCCTATGATGCAAACTGTGGAAGTTGTCATGGATTTGGAACCAATAGTGGCAAAGCGGGTGCAACGGTTGCCAGGATTGAAAACGGTATCGCTACCGTAGCTTCCATGGCGTCGCTGAGCACCTTACCGGCGACGGAAATTCAGGCGATCTCTGATTTTCTTATGTCGCTAACACCACCCACTACACCTGAAGGTCTGTACGCGACCCATTGTGGTTCCTGTCATGGCGCAGATGGAACTGGCGGTAGTTCGGGCGTGAATGTGATTGGTGATAGTGCGAGCAAAATTAGCAGTGCGATATCCAGTGAAACTGAAATGCAAAGCCTGAGCTTCCTTACTTCAAGTGAAGTACAGTTAATTTCAGATTTCCTCAATGGAGTAACAACGCCACCACCTGGAAATGGAAATGGTGAGGTTCTGTACGATATTAACTGTGCAGGCTGTCATGGCCTGGGTAGCAATAGTGCCAAGGCGGGTGCTACTGTAGCTCGTATTAACAGTGGTATAGCAAATGTGTCGTCTATGAACTTTTTCAGCAACACGCTAACTGCTGCTGATATTCAGGCGATTGCTGATTTCCTTGCAATAACAGTCCCACCTGAAACTCCCAAAGCCAAGTATGAGGCTTATTGTGGTAGCTGCCATGGAATGGATGGCAAGGGCGGAAGCAGTGGTCAAAATGTCATTGGCGATGATGCAGGCGATATCAAGAATGCCATTGATGATGAGAATGAAATGAACTTCCTGAATTTCCTTTCAGACTCGGATATTGAAGACATTGCGGACTATCTGCAAGAGCTTAAAGATCAGGAAAGTGATTGAGTTAAAAAGGATGTAGTAGAGGTTATCACTGACAAATAAATCATGGTTTATTTGTTGGTGGTAATCGGAGGGCATGCATTAAAAGCCGGAAAGTATAGAATACTGTTTTAAATGTCAGGCTTTTGTTTCGATTTAAAATAAATTTTAGAATGTTAGAGGGTGCAGGATATGAAAAGTGCGCCCTTTATTTTTAACACCGTTCTTGTGCCCGTCTAGAGTTCGAAATCCCGAATACCCAAACTTAACAGCCTTTGAAAAAAACTAAAAGGTTTATTCTGTTCAGTAATCAGTGAGATAATCCGGACACCCGAGATAATCCGGAAGATAATCCAGACACCCGAGATAATCCGGAAGATAATCCAGACACCCAGCATAATATTCTTAAACTTTATAATGGGTGACCAGATATTTTGAATAATTAAACGGTATTTACTTTTTCTTTTTATTTAATTTCATCGCGATTATTATAGATTCACGAGCCCATTCTAATAATGTAGATGGATCGTCAAATAACTCGCCAGGTACTTCATGGTATTTCTTAACATTTACTTTTCCTGTTTTCTTTGAGTACCAGAAGCATTCAGTCCCCATCTCGATATATTTATCCCTGGTACAATCATCTACGACAAAAAAGAGGGAATTACCCATAATCATCGCAAACTGAACAGAATTACACGATACGCCATGCCCACCAAAAAACTTTCCAGATGAAATGGCACCAATCGGTTCTAATAATTCTAAAATGAATTCAATATATTCATTTGTGCTGCCAGTCATATTTTTCTCGATTCTCGAATGAGATGATTAATGTTTAATTGTGATGCACGGCGGGTTTTACGGGGTTCTCACCACGTTTAAGCGATTAAATGTATAGGGATTAATGAGGGTACCCGGCCCCTCTTTAATATTGAGGGGCGTAGTAAACCTGAGAAAAATGAATTTAGCATAAGTTATGCCTTAACTTACGGGCATTGATTTACGCCTTAAACACTTTAACAGCTAAGTCGATTTTTTTCTGGCAACGCCAACGAGTCCTAGTAAACCGGAAGCAAAGAGCCAGACAGCAGCAGGTACAGGAATAACACTTCCGGGTGGGTTCTCAGACGTACCAAAAGTCCCTTCAAAATTATCAATGATATAACGTTGGCCACCTGTTGCATCATTATTAAAATCAAAAAGAGCGTATGAAGCTAAACCTGAAAAGTTTACTTTGATGATACCCTCAGGGAAATCGCTTTGATTGAGACCATCCGGAAAAGTATATAGACCCGTTTCGAAATCAGACCCTAGAAGGTTATTATTAATATCGTAAACTTCGAAAGATGCCCAGGTATTTACTGTTTCTGCAAAATCATCAAGTGCAAACCCAAAGCTCAGAGATCCTGCTGCCCCTACTAGAAAGTCAACCCGGAGATCCGGATCAGTCAGTGTAGATCCTTCCAGACCGGGCTCAGATATATTGGTCATGTTTGGCCCTGGCCCGATGATATTAAATCCAGCTGGGTCAGTTGTAGTAAATATTACATCATCGACGTTATCACCATCTCCATCAAATGCAAATGAAGTAGAACCAGTAATAACGCCATCAAATGTCAACAATGCGGCATTTGTTTGAGTACTCAAAACCAGTGAACAAACGCCCATTATTGTCAAACTTATTTTTTTATTCATTTTCACACTCCTATGATTGCCTTTTGATTAGGCACTTAATAGCTCTATCGGGAACTTATTTTCCGTATATTTATTTTAAATATTTTAAGATTAAGTAAAACTAACAACATAACCATTAGGGGGTTTTTATAATCATATTTCCATCTCCTTTTTGTCCTTTACTCGTCATTGCGACGACAGATTAAGTATCATAGCAAGAATATTTCCAAAAACAAATGACCAATGAGATTATTGTTTTATAGTAATTCACTGCTCTCCCGTTAATTTCTTTAAAACATTATCTATAAGACTTGTAGTGGCATAGTTAATTTGGTCACCTAACAAGAGGTGATATTATGGGCATTGTTAGGAGGCATTGTTAGGACATTGTTAGGACACCCATGCGACATTGTTAGGACACCCATGCTAAGCAGGTCCTTATGCATTCGTGTCATTATGTGTATAGTGTTGATGTTGACAACGATTTGTTAAATTTTAAATTGGGTGTCCAGCTATTTCGTTGAATTTGATTTTATTGTTTTTAAACAAGAGTTTATGTTTTTTGTAATCGATTTTTTATTGCTAAAGCAATAGTAATTCCTGGATAAATTAAGCCGAGCATAAACAATATAAGCATTTCAGTTATGGTATTTTGTTCAAGTACATAAGTCTTTTTATCAGGGCTTCTGTATGCTTTTATTACAGCTCCAGCTCGGTAACGATCTTTGTCTTTGTCATATGTTGATCCAATGAGTTTTCCGAAAAATACGATAGTAAAACTAGGTTCGCCATATCGTATTGATACATTACTACTTGCTTTTTGATTACTCATATCTAGTATTACTGTGTTTAGATAGAAATCATCATCCTTTGCTATTTCATTGCTAATCACTTTTACTTCTACAGATTTCCAGCTTCTCGCATCTATTGTTTTATAGATCTCAATTGGGGCAACAATGAGTAAAAAAATTGATAGAAAAAATAAGAAAAGTAAACTCATGCTGGTTATTTTGTTTGTTCTTGTCATATTTTCTTCTAGCTTTGCAATTAACCTGAGACACTTTTTTTGTTAGCTGACTTGAAAAGTTACTCGTTGAATTCGCCTTATCCTGATATATTATATATTTTTATATTTAACGAGTTATAAAGTTACCCGGACACCCCAAGTTACCCGGACACCCAACATAACATTTGACAAGTACAACCCGCAAGCGTAGTTTTTCAACCAACAAGAATGGATCACAACAATCCAGGGAATTAAATATGCCAAAACCCCGCTATGCACAAATGTCACTCGACGC
>Ga0316207_10001075_pt1 | contig 36563 bp, 70 predicted proteins | sample 6weekpyrite_MG_FD_204943 | JGI IMG/M metagenome (GOLD analysis project Ga0316207, IMG submission 204943) | Microbial mat bacterial communities from mineral coupon in-situ incubated in ocean water Damariscotta River, Maine, United States -... | ecosystem: Environmental > Aquatic > Marine >... | reverse complement strand
ATCATGGGTAGCAGGTAAACACCCTAATTTTAAAACAATATTTGCATCTTTTAGTGAAAGACTAGGGATAAGAGCAAATTTAAAGCTACAGAGAATTTACAGCAGAAAAACATATCACGATATATTTCCTCATACCACAATCAATAGCAAACACGTATCAACAACAATAAGCTACCAAAGAAATAGAGAGATGCTAGAGTATGTTAACCAAGATGGATATTTCAGGAATACAACAGTACAAGGTTCAATTACTGGTGAATCTCTCGACTTGGGTGTAATAGATGACCCCATAAAAGGTAGAGAGTCAGCAAATAGCGAAACAACTAGAAATAAGACTTGGGAATGGTTCACAGATGATTTTTTCACTAGATTTAGTGAAGATGCAGGTTTTTTAATGATACTTACACGTTGGCACGTTGATGACCCTGCGGCACGATTAATAGCAGAAGATAAAAGTGTTAAGGTTCTTAAATATAAAGCTATTGCAGAAGTTGACGAGAAACATAGAAAAGAGGGTGAAGCATTAATCCCTAAGCATAAATCAATAGACTTTTTAAACAAGCGTAAGCTAATCATGGGTGCAAACTTTGAAGCGTTATACCAACAGAACCCTACAGTAAAAGGTGGGAATATATTTAAAACCGAATGGCTAAAGGCTATTAATAGAAGCGTAGTTAAAGATATGCTTTTCTCTAAAAGATTTATTACAGCAGATACAGCTTTAAAAGCTAAGGAGTCAAGCGATTATACTGTGTATAGCTCTTGGGGTGTATTTGAGAACAAACTCTATTTATTAGATATGTTTAGGGGTAAACCTCGCTCGGTAGAGAGAGAAACCATAGCTAACACTTTTCACGACAAACACAACAAATATCCTTTTAGTGGTTTTTATATTGAGCAAAAAGCAAGTGGTGTAGACCTGTATCAGAGAATGATAGATAACGGGAAAATGGTTAAAGAGGTAGAGCGAAACACAGATAAATATTTTAGGGCACAATCAATAGAGCCATACTTAGAGATACATGGACTTTTTTATGTAGACGATATAGAATGTATAGGCGACTTTATAAATGAGTATCAACAGTTTCCTGATTCTACAAATGATGATACAGTAGATACAATGATGGACGCAGTAGAGTTAGCATACCATGATGAAATAATTGATTACGCTTCTATCATAGGGTAGCAATTAAATATGATATAATAACTACAAAAAATGAGGCTTATATGTCACACCCACATAAAAGAAAAAAAAGAACACATAGAAAAAGCTTCCAAGATGGATTAGTAAGCCTCACTAACAACCTAGCAAATAAAAGAAACTCATTTAACAACAATAGAATATTAAACACACGAATATCAAAAGAAGAAAATAACGATATTTATAAAAGCGGCATGGGTAATAAGATTGTAAACCTTAAAATAAATACTGCTTATAAAGAGGGCTTGTTATTTGATAATAAGGGTGATGAAAAGTATTATAATAAATTCCTATCAAAGCTAGTCAAAAAAGCTTCATTATGGTCGCTTTCTTTTGGTCGTGGGATATTGGTAATCATTGAAAAAGATAAAAGATTAGACGAGCCATTATCTAATGAGCCTAATCTAAACAGAGTAATATATAAAGTGTTTGATGGGTCAATGGTAACTGCTACATCTATTGACAGAGATTTAATGTCAGAGCGTTATTATAAGCCTAATACATATCACGTACGAGGTGAGTCTATACATTGGACTAGAGTAATTGACTTTACTTACGTTCCAGTAAGAGAGAATGATGAGCCAGAGTATCAATATGCAGGTATGAGTGAGTTTGAATTAATTAATGAGCAATTAGTTAATGATGGGATAGTTGAGCGTTCAGCACCTACAGTATTAGAAAAAAGTGCTAATAAGATTTATAAAGTAGATGGGTTCAAGCAAGCACTACAGAACAAGCAAGAAGCAAGCCTATTAGAATACTTTAGATTGCTAGAAGATGCGGCTAGTGTTTATGGTGCTACCATTATGGACTCAAAAGATACAGCGGAACAGCTAACAATGGCTTTAACTGGATTATCTGAAACAGACCAGATTACACTAAGACGTATAGCAATGGTTACAGGAATACCACTAGCTATTTTAATAGGCGAAGGGGCAAAAGGTCTTAACGCAACAAACGAAACAGAACTTACCACATTCTTTATGATGATTAAGAGCTTACAAGAGAATTATTTAATAGATAATATCAATGAGCTAATGAAAAGAATCAATAAAGGTGAGGCAGAATTCAAGCAACCAGAGCAACAGACACCACAAGAGAAAGCTACACTTCAAGGAACTGTTTTAGATAATGCGGCTAAGTTAGCGGCACTAGGAAAAGATGTTGATGCCTACTTAGAGGAAAACGATATTAAGACCAATAGCAACTTTGACATATTTAGCGATGAAGCTTTTGAAGATGAGGTTAATGATTAAATGGGTCAAGTAATAACAAAAAGTTATATAAAACATTTATTGAATAATGGGAAAGTTCCATACTATCATAGAGGTATTCAAAAAAGAGAAATAGCAAAAAGCAAAGATAAAGAGGTGAAAAAATAATGCCTATTGACCTATCAAAAGAGGAACGTACCAAAAACAAAACTAAAGACGATGTAGTATTAAGGGGAATACCACCACCTAAGAACCTCGAAACAGAGCTAAGAAAGTTTAATCAGTTCATGATTAGAGAGATTAGAAAACGATTTGAGAACCAAGTGTTAAAGAAGATGAATGTATCTACAGTAGATAAATTCCAAGATGCACAAATAGGAAACTTTGCAGTTATATTCAACAGCCTTGTTAAGAAATTTTCAAAGAAGATAAATAAGCAATTCTCAAACGAACGCATAACTAAGTTTGTCAAGTCGCTATACAATGAAGCGAGCCTTACGAATAAAAAGCAATTCAATAGCACTATCAATAGCAATCTAGGAATAGACCTAGATGCAGTATTAAAAACAGATGGGTTAAACAGCTTTATTAATGCTAAATCATTAGAGAGTATAGGAGTGCTAGAGAAGTTAAAAGCGGAAACTATTGCGGCTTACAAGCAAAACGTACTTAGACAAATGAGTGCAGGAAATAGCCTAAGAGATTTATTCCAGCAAGTGAAAAAAGATACACAGTTAAAACTAAAGAACGCTGACTTAATCGCCCGTAATGAGCTAAAAGCATTTAATAGCCAGTTATCGAAAAAAAGAGCTGAGAACGTAGGTGTAAAAAAAGCTATATGGAGAAATGCACAAGACGAGAGAGTACGTGGTAATCCATCTGGAATTTATCCTAATGCACATCAAGACCATTGGACGCTAGAGGGTAAAGAGTTTGAGGTAGGGGTTGGACTTAAAGACCCTAGAAGCGGTGAGATGATAGAGCCGAGCGAACCTATTAACTGTAGGTGTATAGCTGAATACATCGTGGAGTTTGAATAATGGCAGTATTACCAATCACAATACCAGTGACTACTACATGGCTAGACATTACAACTAGCGTAGCATTACTTGAATTAATACAAGAGGAAACAGTAGAGATATTCCATAATGGCGGTGGAAATATCGAGGTTATTATTGATACGATAGGTGATGCAGTAATTGACAGCACGTTTAATAATAAGGGTAGAATAATTGAAGGTTCACAATTCCTGCACTTTCCCTATACCAACACAACAAAGTTTTATGTAAGACGTATTAAGTACACAGCTAAAGAAGACAGCCAGATACAAATACGAAAGCCAGTTAAGAATATTAATGTAGGTGGAGCAGATACATTAAACGGAGCTTTAAGAGTAATAGGTGGATATGGTGATTTATCACAAGACGCATGGGGTCATCAAAAAGTAATCCAAGATACATCATTATTTAATTCATTGTTTACTTTTAACGTTAGTAGGGAATCGTGGGTTCCATTCCAAGATGGTATCGAACTATATAATGATGTAGACGTTACTAGAATATCATCAGTTAATGGGAAACTTAATATCTCATCTGGTGCGGTATTAGGAAATGACTCTTATTTAATGAGTCGTAGACACCCACGTTATCAACCAAATAGAGGTCACTTATATTCATCATCAATATTCCTACCTAATAAAAATGCGATAGGGGTTAGAAACTTTGGCTTACTGAATAATCTGAATGGTGCTTTTTTTAGATTAGAAGATGGGATATTGTATGCAGTTATAAGAACTACTATAAATACAGTCACTACAGAACCTTTTATCCAAGCTATAGATTTAAACACTTTAGAATTAGGAACGATTGACTTAGAAAAAGGTAATATCTTTGATGTTCAGATGCAATGGAGAGGCGTTGGTAATGTAAGGTGGTTTATAGGTAATGCTGAAAATAGTTATAGTGTATTGGTAGCAGAATACAATCACATAAATATAGATACAGAGTTGAGTATTTTTAACCCATCTTTGCCCGTATGGTATGAATCCGTAAACACAGATGGAACAGAAGTAATTATTGAAAGTGGGTGTGTAGATGTATCAACAGAAAACGGGGTAAAAGGTAATCGCTCTTATGGTAGTACAACAACAGGAGAATTAGCCATTAGTGCATTAGAAGTTCCTATTATATCTATAAGAATTCCTAATATGATTTTTGGTTTAATGAACACTAGAGATATAGTTCTAACATCAATTAATGCTTATGCAGATACATCCTCGCTTATCAGGGTATATTACTTCCGTGACCCATCTTTAATAACTGCTACATTCTCACCTATTAGAGATGGTTTTCAAGAGGAGTCTGTTAACGGAGCGATTACAGCGTTTAACACAGCAGGCATGATAAAGATATTTGAGACTAGAATACCTGCTTTAAGTTCCCAAGAATTTACTAATCCCGATGCAGGTAGTGGAGATTTGTATTTAACTCATGGTGATTATGTTTTCATCACGATAGAAGGTAAAAACAACAGCTTGGGCGGTGTTAGTGTCGAGTGGGCGGCAGAAGTTTAATTAAAGGATAATCATGCAAAAAGAACCAATTATAGTATCATTCGAGGACAAGCACATAGCTACCTATGATGCAAAGCAAAAGAAAGTCATTAGTATCAGAGATGGTTTTCAGGAATATATGGGTATTGAGTTAGGTATGCAACCATTCGATAAGGTCTTTAAGATTTTCAGAAATCAAGAAGATGTTAGAGGGATAGCAGACAAGTTAGTCAACTTACCAATCACAGACGAACATATTGATGTCAACGAAACAGTCAACAGAGACTTTATTAAAGGGTTCATTGATTCAAGCACACCAGTAGAATATCGAGATGAAAAAACAGATACACATGTCATTGTAGAAAATGGTATAAAACTATCTGATAATATGGTACAATTAGTCGACAACGGGAAAAGAGAACTAAGTTTAGGGTATCAAGCAAAATTAATACCTCATGAATTGTACGATTTTCAACAAGTTGAGATAGTGCCACATCACTTAGCTATTGTAGACAAGGGAAGATGTGGTGAGATATGCCAATTCAAAGATGGAGAAATAGAAATGCCAAAAACATTATTAGAGTTCCTAGACGCTAATACAGAGGGTGTTGTTTCGCTAGAGAAAGTAATGGAACTAGCAAACCAACTTCCAGAAGTAATTAGCAAGATGGATATTAAAGAGCTTTCAAAACTTGTACCAGTGCTTGAAAAAGTAATGGCTTCAGCAGGTATGGAAGCTTTGACTCCAATTGAAGAACCTACTACTACAGCAGGTGAAGAAATGGAAGATGAAAGTATGCCATTAGATGAAAAAGAAGTTAGCACTAAAGCAGTAGAGGAATTTAAAGACTCTAAATGTTTCTTAGATGCTCAAATGGACTATGCAGATAATCGCATGGAAATCGTAGAGAAAGCCAAACCATTCTTAGATGATAAGTATGAGTTTAAAGGCAAGGGAAATATTACTATCATGCGTGATGTTTTAAAAGCTGAAAAGCCAAGCGAAACTTTTGCAGATAGTGATATTACAGTTGCATTTAAGATGCTAGATAAAAAAGAAGATGTGAAAGATTATAAAGATTTTGCAGATTCAGACAAAGAAAGCAAGTGGACTAAAGCCGCTAAGGAGCAAATCTAATGGCATTTACAGAAGGTACATTAACAGAAGTAATCCAAGTTGAGGAAGGTGAGGTAATTTCAACATCACCTCATAATATCGATAGCTATGATAAGTTTGAAGATGGTTTAGTTATCGGACGTTTTGCTAAACTTGATGCAGGTAGTGTTGATAACTTAGATGGTTCAGCTACTCCATTAATCGTAGGTGTTCCAAAGCGTAAGACAAACAAAGACTTAGCAAGTGGTGTTTATATCTCTGACCCTGCAAGTGGTTCAATCGCAGGTCTTACAGATAAAGTTGCGGATATTGTTAACTTTGGGCGTGCTACAGTTGTCATGTCCGACTTAGCAATTGCGGCAGGTACAGCAATAGAAGGAGCACAAGTTTATGTTGTAAATAGTGCTGACCCACTATTAGCAGGTAAAGTAACAGATAACTCATTAGAAGCAGGTGCTTTAATCGCTACTGGTGTAACATTCAAAGAAGAGAAACAATCTGGTATTTGGATTGTTACTATGAAAAACTACTTAGTATAAGGAAATAGTATGAGCAAAAAAACAACAACAATCGACTCATTGGTAAATTTACAAAGTTTTGAAGATGCTGAAAATGCAATTAAAAACTTTGCTGATAGTGCAACGGGTACAATCCTAGCACGACACTTAGAGGCAGTTGACCCAACTATCTTTAAACAACAATATGCAGGTCTTACTTTCTTACAAAATGGTATTAAAGTAGATAACACAGGTGGTTGGGCTGAATTTATTACGAAAATCAAACGTAGTATTAAAGGTGACTTTTCAGATGGTAGTGGTGACGATAACACAGATGGTAAAATTACTGTTGGTGCTGAGTCTGATACTATTCCAGTTTTCTTAAAAGAAGCGTTTTCTACATGGAGTGATGCAGAAATCAAACAAGCTGATTTAGAAGGTCGTAACCTTGTATCAGAGTTTATTGAAGCTCACAATGAAGTATATAACCGCAACATTGATAAAATCGGTTATGCAGGTCAACTGTTTGCAGATGGTACACAAAAGACAGAGGGTCTATTAAACTTCTCTGGATTTGAAACTAATGCAGGTGTTGCTTTAGGTACTACTACACCAGAAGCGGATTACAATCAAATCAAAAACTTAATCGTATCTCGTAGAACTGCGGCACTAGGTAACGAAATTCTTATGCCTACTAACGTAACTATGGCTACACGTATTTTTGAATATATCTCTGGTACTATTCTTAATACAGCAGGTACAGGAGAATCAATCCTTGAAGCTTTACAGCGTAACTATCCAAGCCTTACTTTTGGTGCTACATCAAAAGCGGAATCAGATGCGGCAACTCCAAATCCTGGACTAGTTCCTGCATCAGTAGTTGTTTGTTATTCATCTAATGATAGAGCTATGGTAATGCGTATTCCTACACCTTTAGAGATTGGAGAAATCATTAAAACTGGTTCATTCAAATTCAAAGTTGATAGTCAATATCGTATTGCAGGTCTTGATGTTATTGAAAATGCGGCAGGGGAAATTTTAACAGGTCTTTAGGACTTGTTAAAACATAAAGGATAATTATGCCTAAGAAAAAACAAGATGAAAAAACAGTAGAAAAAGAAGTTAAAACAGAAGTAGAAAAAAAACCTACTGAAAAGAAATCTTCTTTTACAGTTAAAAAGTTAGTTAAAAATCCAGTTAGATTAAGTCCTAATGTAGTTCTACATAATTTCTCACCATATGAGTTAAACAACTTAGAGCTAAACAATAAAGACTTTATGGATAAGGTCGAGCGTTCAATCAAGCAAAAACTAATCGAGAAAGTTTAATACATGGCATTTATAGATGACTTCAAAACAAAGTTCCCAGAATTCGATGTAACTGTAGTAGATGAATATTTTGCTACAAGTGAAGATGATTACCAATGTTATTTTGGTGCTATCTATATTGATGGAACGGGATGCGATGATTTAGCCATCTTAATGCTACAAGCTCACTTACTTTACATTAACAACAAAAGTGGAAGTTCATCTGTTAAAGATAAGGCTTCTCAGTCAGTTGATGGGGTAAGTGTAGCTTTCAATGTCTCACCTATTACAAACCAAAATGATGCCTTTTTTATGTCTAGTAAATATGGACAGAGATACTTACAATTAAGAGCTTCTAAAATGGGAGCTTTCTTTGTTTAATAAACTCAAAATCAATAAAACAATAGATATAAAAAAGAAATTAAAAGGCACTAAAAACTTATCTATAAAGGTGGGCTTCCCTTCTTTAAACCAAAAAACATCATCAACAGATACAGGTGGTATATCAGCGATAGATAAAGCCACTATTAATAACTTTGGGTTAGGTGTTCCTAAACGACCATTTATGAGCATATCCTTTGCTAAAAACAAAAAGATATATAAAGGGTTAATACTGAAACATTTTAGTAACATCAATAACGCTGATAATGTAGAGTTCTATAATAAACTAGGGCTAAAAGGTCAAGGAGATGTTCAAAAAGAGATAATAGCATTGAGAACACCTGCAAATAGTCAAAGCACAATAGATGCTAAAGGAAGCTCAAATCCTCTTATTGATACAGGGCATATGCTACAATCTGTTACTTTCTCAGTAGGAGAAAAACAATGATAGAGTTTGATTTATATGATGATGTTATAGCGGACTTTTCCAAAGATGAAGTCTTTACTAGATTCACGACAGTAGATGATGATAAAGGGAGAGAGGTTAAAACTCCTATAGCACCATCTAATACAATTTTTTGTTATATTCACCCTGCATCAGATAGAGATTTAACATTGATAGCACAACAAGGCGAACACATAGAGTCTATGATAAAAATATTTGCTAGTGTTGACGCTGATATATTGCCTAATGATGAAGTTCTATATGATGGCGAGAGCTATAGAGTATTAAAGAGTAATACTAAAATAGTAGGTGACTATTCTAAATTTTTCGCAGGGCTAATTGTATGATTGATTATAGACCTATTATAGTTCAATACATCAAAGATAAAACAGGATTGACTAATGTAAAAGATGGAACGCTTACCTTCAAGCAGCCTAATGGAGACTATGCAATTTATTACATTATAGATGAAGATGAAAAAAGCTTTGTCAATAACATCAAGCAAGAAGTTAACGTAGGTGATGCAACATTAATAGATGAAACATACGACCCATTAACAACATCAACTATTCAGATTGATATTAGAGGTGAAAATAGTTTTATCAACAGTCGAAATTTATATAAAAGTTTCGGTACAATAAACAATAAGAAAATACTTAGAGAGCAAGGTGTTTTTTTTATTATGGTATCTGGTATTTCACCTTTGCCACAAGTAAAAAACACACTAAATGAAGAAGGCTATATATTCGAGTTAACTATTAGCTTTGACAATAGTTTTATAGAAACATCAACATCTGTGGGATTAATTACCCTAGATGGAACTACAACATAAGGAAAGACTATGGCAACACCAAATACAAGAGCAGTCACTACAACAGTAGTTAAAGAGTTAACAGTTAATATTGTTGACATCAATAAGACAGTAGCAATCATTAGTGATGTTACAACAATAGGGACAGCAAAGAAACTTTATACTTCTTTGTCAGATGTGCTTTTAGATTGGCTCGAAACAGATGAGTTTTATTTAATGGCAAAAGCTTTCTTTGACGAGGGCGGAACACAATTATATGCAGTACCTTTAGCTGATACATTAGGTGATGCAGATATTACAGGTAAATTAACTGATTTAGAAAATGACCCAGACGCTAATTTTTCTTTTGTAACTGTTATTACCGATAAAGTTATTGGCGTTGCTACACAAGTGACAGATACAACTCTTATTCAGTTTGCTTTTGATAAAGAGTATCTTATCGCATTAGATACAAGTGATGCAGATATTCTAACAGCCTTAACAACCGATGTGGCATCAGTAAATAAAGCCTATTACGATAATCTTGCAGGTAGTGATGTTTTAAAGGTTGGTAACTTCTCAATGTTCTATACTAATGTTGTAGCGGATTACCCTGCATCTGGTGTAGTTGGAAAACTAATGAGCCTTGATATTGGGGCGCAAACAGTTAAGTTTATGAAACCTCAAAACTCAGCACCGATTGAAACAGCAGTAGATACACCAGTTACAAACTCAGAACTAACAAACGTTCTTAATAAGCAAGTTGGTATCTATACGGGAACTAATGAACGCACAGGACGCTCTTTTATTAAAGAGGGAATCACTCTAAAAGACAATGATTATATCGATACATCATTAGGTGCTATATGGGTTAAGGTACAACTTGATAATGCTATCTATGATTTACTTCAAGTGAAAAAAGTTCCAATCAATGATGATGGTTTTGCAGAACTTGAAAACCAAGCTACTCCAATATTTGAGCAAGCGGTACTTCAAGGAATTATCGATAGTAATGCGGACACTCCTTTTACTATTGCTTTCTCAGCAGGTGATGTTCCATCAAGAGAGATTATAGGAACTTACTCTTATGTAGAATCTCAAGCAGGTCATTTTGTGACTAATACCGTAACAATAACACAAGGAGCATAGTATGGCACAAGAAAAAGGTAATCTATCGTTTGTATGGGCAGGTATCGCCCTAAAGAATCTTGCAGAAGATTCAGCCACTTATGATTTAGGCGAATTAGGTGATACTCTAAGTGCGTCTGATGCAGTAGTGCATATTAGAAAAAACCCTAATGCAGTTGTTAGTGGTGTGACGATTAACGTTGTTAAAAGTACAGAGGGAATAGGTACTTTAATTGCGGCTATTAAAGCAGGTATTCCAGCTCCATTCACTTTAAATGATAATGGTATGGGGTTTAAAGGCTTCATGGCTAGTGCTAACCCTACTCAGGTAACTATTAGTGATTCAACGGGCGGACTAGATGTAGAGTCTTATGGTATTACTTTCAAAGGTAATCTACAGATTGTAGAAGCTTAAAGGGTAAATCGTGGGATTTAAACTTAGAGATTTAAACAATGTCAAAAACAAAGTATTATGCCAGATAGAAGACTATATTGCAGATGCTATCATTGACAATTTAGATGATATGCAAGGCGAAGATGTTGAAGCGAACAAAAGAGCATCAACCGCTATGGCTAAAGAGGTGACAAAGGCAGTTAAAGAAAATGTAAGAGCTTTAACTATGATTTGTTATATGAATGAAGATGGAAGTGACATTAAAGAGGAACAATTAGATGGTGTTCCTATGGTAATTAAAATGATTTCAGAAGGACTACCCGTCATTATGGGATTAGTTTCTGAACATATGAACGGAAGCTCAGGCGGTGAAAGTTCGGGAAAGTCAAAGAGGATAACACCTCAAAGAAGCTAATATTATTTTATAAAAAAAATAGAATGACTCCTTTATTTTTTAGGGGTTCTATTTTAATAGCTGAACAAGTATTATCTTATAGTGACTTTATGAATATGAACTATAGAGATTTTAAACGTATTGAAGCTACACATTCTTTAATGACTAACTTAAAAAATGGAGTAGAATATAAAGATGAAAACTCTAAAGAAGAAACTAAAGAGCAATTATCAAAACTAGATTCAATCCATGTGGACGATATAGACTTACCACCAATCTATAAGGAGATTTTTTAAACATGGCAACAGTAGAAGAACTCACATATGACCTTAATTTTGAGTGGGATAAAAAAGCTTTTGACGATTTCAGCAAGTCAATAGGTGGCATTGTTAAAGGCTTTGCAAAATTAACGGGTGTTATCGTAGCGGCACAGGCGGCAGGTTTCGGAATAGCTAAAAGTGTTGCAGATTCAAATGACGAGTTAGCCAAACAAGCAAAGCGATTAAACCTATCTACCCAAGAGCTACAAAAGTTTAAGTTTGCGGCTTCAATTGGCGGAGCAAGTGCGGAAGACCTAACAAGTTCTCTAAAGAACCTCACTAATGCCAAAGAAGATGCGTTAAGGGGTAAAGGTGACCTAGAGGCTTTCGGACAGTTAGGAATAGACCCTACGAGCTTTAAAACATCATCAGAGCTACTATTAGCAGTTAGTGATAGTATCTCTAAAATACAATCAGATAGTGAGAAGATAAGACTACTAGATAGAATAGGTGTTAGTAGTAACCTATTGCAAACGCTAGAAGGTGGACGAAAAGAGATAGAGAAACTAGGTGCTGAGTTTGAAGCATTAGGCGGTATATCAACAGAGAAGCAACTCAAAGATGCACAAGACTTTAACGATGCTCTAACTAAAGTTGGTGTAGTTGTTGGTGCGTTGAAAAACAATATAGGCAGTTCTTTGATAGAGCCTTTTAAAGATTTTATTGATGTGTTTGTTGAGTTTTCACGTAAGCATATGAAAGATGTAATAAGTGGATTCAAAAAACTTTTTTCTGTTATCGGACAAGTAACAAACGTTATATTTGGAGTCCTTAAAAGAATTTTTACTACTGTCCTTGATATAGTAGATTTATTCGGTGGGTTTGAAAATGTAATCATGGCGGCAGGTGCGGCTTTCTTGTTCCTACAAAGAAGAATGTTATTGACTTTTGCTATTCCTTTAACTATTGCAACAGCTCTATTTTTGATAGTTGAGGATATTGTTAAAGGACTAAAAGGTCAAGATAGTGTAACGAAAGACATTCTAAATAGTACGGGATTATTAGGTGATGCTTTTAGAGGAATAGTAAACGTACTAGGAGAAGCCGCTAAAGGTTGGGATTTTTTCTTTACTAAAGGAGATAAAGCATTAGGGGGATTAAAAATATTAATCAATGATTTAATAGAACTAATTAATAAAATCCCTTTTGTTGAGATTGAGAAGCTAGGTGGTGTTCCTACAGCGGCAAAGACTAGCGTAGGAGCAAAAATAACTCAAGCGGATATAGAGGCAGGTAGAGCAAGAGGTGTTTCGGAACAAGAGTTAGCAAAAATAATTCAATCAGCAGGTGGGAAATCAGCACTAGCACCTAATGTAACTATCAACGTGAATGGAGCATTAGACCCTAAAGCAGTAGGCGAAGAAGTTAACAAGATATTCCAGAAAAAAGCAAACGCTAATTTTGGTGGAGCTAGATAATGCCTATTATAAATATTAGTCTTTTTTCTAATGACGAGATGAAATCTAGTAGCGGAAAAACAGTTAGCTTTGATGGTATATTTTCGGCTACTCCAAACAACACCAACACAGTAACAACTAGACCAACAGAAGATGGTTTTGATGCTAACGACGCAGTACACAATAACGCTAAAACAGTTGATATTGAAATCATAGTAACGGATACAGCCCAGAGCCTATTAGATACCAGAGCGTTTACTAGCCTTGCTAACATAGCAGGGTTTAAACTCATAAAGAGCTACACTAAAAAGCAATTAAATATCTTACAAAAAATATCAGATGATAAAGAGACTGTAACTATTAAAACAAAATATGATAAGTATGAAGGTTATTTTTTGACTAATTTTTCATATACCGAAACAGATGATGATGCACTAATAATATCGTTTTCCATTATTGAGAACAGGATACCAAAAGCAGGTGATACGTTATCTCTATCTGACGCAGTAGGAGTATTTTCATGATTACAACTTTAGATAATACTTTTACCAATAGAGTTGTTAAGACTAGCCAATTTGAATTACGCTTTAAATACAATACCCAAGAGGATTATTTTTATTATGACTTGTTTAGCCTTGATGGTGAAGTTATAGAATATCATAATAAGGTAGTTACTGGCTTTCAAAGAGATGGCTATAAGTTCACATCTGATAGTAAAAGCAGTTACGCAACCCTTACAAATATAAGCGGCTTTAAGTTAGTTACAGATGAGTAAATACAGTTCAAGGGATTTAGTTGTAACGATTGTCAATAATGCAGTCAATAAGACCATAACAGACTTGCATATCTCAACAGTAATAACCAAAACTTTATCAGGTTTGCCAAACATAGCAGAGCTACAAATATACAACCTAAATAGAAACAGTAGAGAAGATTTATATAACAACGTGTATAACTACACAGAGAATATAGGCATTACGAAAATAACTATATCACTAGATGGTAATGTATTGTTTCAAGGCGATTTAATCAATGTTAATAGCTTATATCGAAAGCTAGAAGCCGAATGGGTCACAAGTCTATATTGTGGTGATGGGTATAACGCCTTTAGAGAAACAGTAACTAAGAGATATGATGCAGGCATATCAAGAAAAGATATAGTGTTAGACTTAGTTAGCACGTTAGAAAGTACAGGAGTAGCAACAAGAGGGTTGATATCAGATATTAAAGGGTGTACGGATAAGAGTATCTTAAAATCTATTATCGTTAATGGTGAGATAGTTAAAAATATCAAAGACTTGTTGTCTAATTGTTTGGGTGGAACATCAAATAGTGAAGATGTTTATATCGATGATGGTAAGATTAATATACAGAACAAAAACGAGGCTATAGATAATATAGTTATCACTAATAAAGACTTATTAGACCCACCAACATTAACAGAGCAAGGAATAAATTGTAAGCTTTTATTAAATGCTCAATTAAAGATAGGTGGTAAATTTGAAGTTCAAAGCAAAAGCAATAATATCGCTTTTGGTAATCTGTCAACCTATAGAGTTCAAAAAGTTAGGATTAGTGGAACTGGAACTTATAAAGTCCAAGAGCTAAAATACATAGTTGATAATTTTAGTGATGAAGTAGCTACTGTAGAAGTCATAGGGTTAAATCTTTTAAGGGTTCAAAATGCCAATCAATAACGAACAGTCAAGCGATGGGATAGAAAACTTTATGTTTACTGCGATATTAAACGCACTAGCAGATGTTAATACCTCAAATATGGCTACTATTACAGCTATAAGCGAGGATAGAACAAAGCTAGACGTTACTATTGATACATCTAAGGAAGAATTACCAGACCTACCTTTTATTACATTAAGCGGTGGTGATAATTATTTACAATTCCCTATAAGCGTAGGCGATAAATGCTTAATCATATTCTCAAAAGATACAGTAGAAGATTGGCTTGGTGGCGAAAACCAACTAGTATACTCTAGTGATTTTAATATAAACAATGGATTTGCATTAGTTGGGATAAATAATTCATTAGACTCTATACCCATTCCAGAATTTGTTGATTTTAATGTACCAAGTAAGATAAAAATATCAAACGATACTGAGGATATGGTAACATTACTTAGTGATACGATACAGTTCTTAAGTGATACAAGTAATCTTTTAAGCACTACAACAGTAATTATTACAGAAGGTAGTTCAGCAGGTACTTACCCGATAAGTACAGCGGCAGGGTTTACAGCACTCAAAGCACAAATAGATGCTTTAAAAGTTAAATTCGATACATTTAAGGTTTAAATATGGCGGCTATTGATTATGCAGTACAAGAGACAAGCGAGGGAGAGTTTGATTTAGTTCTACCTTTGGCAAAAACTTTCGAGATAAGCGATTTATTATTTCAGCAAGTAGACTTATTGTTAAATACATATACTAATGAATTCCTATATGACATAACACAAGGTATGCCATATGATGATTTACTAGGCAAAAGCTTTGACTTAACAACATTAGAGACAGTTTATTATGGTAAAATAAGTCCATTAGTGTATTTTAATGACTTGATAGATTTTCAAGTAGATATAACAGCACAAAGAGTTATAGAAATAAGCTTTAAAGTTGTTGCGGTAGATGGCAACTCACAAGAATTTAACTTTTCACAAGGTATATAAATGAGTGTTATTACAGATGATGGTGTAAGCCTTTCAACATTAGAGGAAATCACAACAGAAAATACAACACTTTACCAAGAATTTACTGGTGATGTTGATGTATCAGCTTCAAGTGCATCAGGTGAGCTAATAGCAATAGTTAGCGAGATGGAAGCTAGAAACGAACAATTAATAGCTGATGCTTTTAGCCAAAATACTATAGGAAGTGCAACGGGTCAAAATCTAGACAATATCGCTACTATCAAAAACCAAGCTAGAATCTTAGACCAAAAAAGCATTGTCTATATAGAGATTACAGGAGTAGACACAACTATAGTTCCACAAGGTACAGAGTTTGTATGTGCATCTAACAATGAAAAGTTTTTTAGTGAGTATGAGGTTGCAGTAAGCGGAACTACCGCTTTTGTAAGTGCGGCTAGTGAAAACATAGGGGTATCATGCCCTGCTCTAAACATATCTATAGTTACTCCAATAGTAGATATAACATCTGTAAAAAATAACACACCTGCGATAGTAGGACAAACAGAAGAAAGTGATGCAAGTCTTAGAGGTAGATTGTCTACTATAGGTAGTCCTTTAACTGTAAATCTAAAAGAGGGTTTATTTTTAGCTCTATTTGAAATTCAAAATGTAGTTAAGGTAAAAATATTAGATAATAACACAGATTCAGTAATTGATGGTGTGCCTGCAAGAACATTTAGCCCTGTTGTTCAAGGTGGAAATAATGCTAATGTTGCACAAGTAGTATTTAATTATATGGGTGTTGGTAATCCTAGCTTTGGAGACACAGCCCAATTAATAAAAGCCGTAACTGGTGATACTTATAATGTAGCGTTTAATAGACCTATAGAGCTTTTAACTGTAGTGTCTGTAACATTAAGTACTAATAGTGATTTTAATACATCTACGGGGATAGAAGAAGTTAAAGACAATATCGTGGCATATTTCAACTCACTTGATATTGGTGAAGACTTGTTAACGCAAAAAATAGCAACAGTTTGTTTAATAACTGGAGTAGAAAGTGCAATAGTTCTAACAGATGGAACATCAGTTAATAAGTTTTCCACGTTTAAAGAGGTGTTTGTTACAAATTTATCTAGCGTGACGGTTGCATAATGACTTTTAAAGATTTAGCCTTATCAAGAATTAGTGCGAAGCTTGTAAATGGAAACAACTACAAAAATGTACTTAGATTTATGGCTAATATTTATGATAAAACTAGCCAAGACCCAATATTAATAAAAGATTTGAAGAACTTAAATAGTGAATTTTCTTTAGTTCTAGATGAGATAGGAAAGCTATTAGGTGTTTATCCAAGACCATTCTTAGAGGTTGGGGTACAAGGAGATGGGTTCTTTCAATATGGCATAACTGGATATGGATTAGCACCTTATGCAAGTCAAGACACTAATGTTGCAATTAGAGAATTAACAAATGAAGAGTATATTAGACTTTTAAAAGCCGCTTCAACATTAACTACTTTTAATGGAACGATGAATGATTGGTTAAAATTTTTCACAGAGCTTTCAGGCGGTGTTGCAGTAATCATAAACAAACCATCTAGCTATGATATAATCATAAAGAAAGATTTAACATTATTTGAAAAAAATCTTGTTGAGTTTCTATCTAGTAGAGTAGATAATCTGACTGTGAAAAAAGATTTTCTAGGTACTACAGATGGAGTTCAGCCATTTCAATATGGTGTTTCAGGATATGGAATATCACCTTATGTAAACTCATGGTAAAAAAGGAAAAATAAATGCCACCAGTAAACCCATCACTATTAGCTAGTTTTGACGCTAACCAAACAAATACAGCTACCCCACCAGTAAACCAACAAACAGATGGTTATCAAACCAACGAGATACCATTATCTGAGCATCACGGATTTATGTTTAATCAATATTATTCTTGGTTAAATTATTTAAAAACAGTTGGCATATCTCAATGGGATGTTGCTATATCTTACCCACAATATAGTAGAACAATGAGAAATGGGATTATATATGAATCACTATCAGATGCCAATGTGGGGAATGACCCTTTATCCTCACCGACATTTTGGAAAAATTCTAATGATGGATTTCTTACTGTTGATAATCTTATCCACATACAAGACCAAAAAACTACTGGCACATCTGGTGGGGCAAGTGGTACAACTACAATACACACTAGAACTTTAAATACTATTTTATCAAATACAATAGCAGGTGCTTCATTAGCTACAAATCAGATAACTTTACCTATTGGTGATTATTACATAGAGGCTAAAGCACCTGCATACAAGACAGATAGAAATAGAGCAATTTTATATAATGTTACAGATGTAGCAAATGAATTAATAGGACAAAGCCAACTAACAGGAAATGGTGATACTGTAGTCACTCAGGCAAATATAAATGGTTTATTTTCTATAGCTACGTCGAAGGTATTTGAACTTAGACATTACACAAATGTTGCAGACGCAAATGGTCTAGGAATAGCAACAAACGATACTAATATAGAGATATATTCAGAAGTTAAAATATGGAGAGTTAAATAATGAAATACTATGAAATAGATATTAATAATATTATCATAAAAGTTCAGCCGTATATTGAAGATGGTTTAAAAGAAGATGAAACAGATAAAGCTATTTGTGGCATGATTGACAATTTAGATGGAACATTCTCAAACCCACCATCATCTCAAGATTCGGTAAGGTTGCAAGCAAAAGAAGACCGAGATAATGCACTTCAAGATATGACTCACACTTTTGCAGATTCAACGATAGTACAAGTCAGACCACAAGATATATCAAATTTTCAAATTGCTATATCGGGTGGAATTAGCGAGGAATGGGTGCTAAAAGACAATAGTGTTAGACTCACTACAGTAGCAGAACTCCAAGAAGCTATGGATAGCGGTATAGCACAAGGGATAGTTATTTGGGATACCTACAAAACAGTATTAAAAGGTTTATAAATGTATATACTTGAGTTAGTATTAGACAATATTTGGTTATCAATATTTATGTTTCTATGGTTTGGACTTAGTATCGCAGTATTAGCGACAGATGCAAAGTTAGACAATTTAGGCTTTAAAACAATAGCTAAGATGCTGTTTATTCCTTTGATGTTGATGTACGAATTTACGATTAGTTTATTTGTTATGCCATTACTATATGGAAGATATAAGCTTGGTATCTTTGGATACGTTCCTACGTGGCTATTCTATGCCTTACTAGCGGTTTTATTCTCTTGGTGGCATGAAACTATAGGTGAACATATTAACAAGCTTAACCGCCTTGCAAATTACTTTATGGGTTTTACTGATGGAAGCACAGTATCTACAGAGCTAGGAAAGCGTATAGATAGAGGTGAGGCTTCATCGGTTACTTGTTTGCATTGTAGAATATTGGCTATTTATGACAGGCGAGGGTATCATTGCTCGGAAAAAGCTACAAAGTTGTTTTGATGTGTAGGATAGAAAATGTGTACCTAACTTCTAATCAAGTATATTACTTTAAGCAACAGTCTATTTGTAGTTTTAAGATATTAAATAAGTATATTACAGAGAGAAAGATATTTTAATGCAATACCTACCTGTTATAATAATGATAGGGATATTATCCGCTTTAATTATTTATGACTTAGGTAAAATATTCAAGGACAAAGAATGACTAAGCACAAAAAAGAGTTACAGAGATATTTTGCAAAATGGGTTTTAATGTTTATCTTAATCGCTTTGGTTGCTACTGGTATCATAGGATACTTTATGAAGATAGAAGACAACAGCATTATATTAGTAATGTTAGCTGAGGTAGCTTCACTACTAGCGGTGTTCTTTGGCTTTAACATGAAAAGTGAAGTGCAAGTGGAACAAAAAGAAGATGAATACTTAGGAGAGGGATAACGCAATGAAACAATTACAATTAATAGTTTATTTATTTATATTCATAGTGGGTATCACAGTTGGCTCAGGAGTTACCTATGTGATTATGGATAAAGACATTGAGCAACCAACAGATACAACAGCAGAGGTCATTCGTGATATAAGCGAAGTAGAGTCAGAGAGAGAAGATTTAGAAACAAATACTACTAACACAGTATTGGGCGGTAGGAGAGGTCGATATGAATAAGTTACTACTTACTATTGGCTCTATTATGGCTATAGTTATGCTTAGTGGTTGTGTAACAAAATACAAAGAGGTTAGAGCTGAATTAGCATTTTTTCCTTATTTTGATTGTGAGCCACCTAAGCGTATGCCATTAGAGGAAACTGTAGTTGTTGGGTTTGATGTTGAGTTTATGGTAACTAAGGAAATGTTTAAAAACAGAGCATTAATAGTTCTACCTTTTCCTATGAAAGAGATTAACTTTGATGAGAATATGTATCTATACTCTGAAAGCGGATTGAAAAAATACATCAAATGCCAAGTAGGAAACAAACTATCATCTAAGAAAAATGCGGTTATATGGGCTGATAACAACAGTAAAGTAAAACCAAAGTAGTTACTAACAAATTTAAAGAATTGAACGACTAAAACTTGCTATAATAAATAAAAAATTTACAAGGCTTATCATGGGTGATAGCGTTAGCATTAATGAGCATTATCTAAGTAGGATAGAGAGCGAAATTAAAGAAGTTCAAGATAAGATAAACTCAATCTCTCAGGAAATATCAACCAACAAAGAGAAATATATGCCTGCTGTTGCTCTAATCAATGAACTTAAAATACAGATGAAAAATCTTATAGATGATTTTCATAATGCACAATTACTTTTATCTAAATCTGACTCAGTTTTACAAGCATCAACGGAAGCATCACATAAAAGACTCGATAAGGTCGATAAGGTATTAGAGTCCTTAGAGAAACTACCTGCTACACTAAGAGGTGACTTTTTTAAACTAGCAGGGTTTGTTGTAATCCTTTTGATCAGTTTTGGTGTATGGACTGAAAACAACATTGTTAAAAATCAAGTAAGAATCTCAATATTAGAAACACGACTAAATGAAGTGACTCAAACAGTAAGAGAGAATAACCTCAATATTGCAAAGACTTATCAAACAGTTAAAAGCATAGCAGGTGTAAAATGAGCACCAAGCAAGATGAATTAATCCAAAAGCTACTTCATGAAAAGTGGGAGCAAGAGCGCAGAGAGATGCTTAGGGATATAGGAAAAAACTCAACGAGCATTAAGGCTATGAATAACTTTTTAGTTGAGAAATTACATAAGTCAGATAAAGATATAAAAGCGTTTATTAAAGCAGAGCTGAAAGAGTTTGAATTAAATCTACACGTAAAAAAGATAAATATTATTAGAACTATTGTTATTGTATCAGTTCCAGTTGTTGCCATTATAGCTATTATAGGGGTTTTAGTTCACTTAGAGTTTACCGACCTAGAAGCAAAAATAGCTAAAAACAAATCAAACAATACAGCGACCTTTAGGAATTTAGAGAAGTTCAAGAGCAAGTCGATTAAGAGGTAAATATGCACTTATCATTACAGCGTTTAAAAGAGGACGATAACAGCACAATAGGCTTTTTAAGTATAGACAATGAGCCTATGTACTTCACCTTAGAAGATGATTATGACGAGGTTAAAAAGTATGGTAGCACTTGTATCCCTAAAGGCACTTATCACATCAAGCTAAGAAATGAGGGTGGAGTAACTAAGCGATACGAGAAGAAGTTTGGAAAAGAGTTCCACAAAGGTATGTTATGGCTTCAAGACGTTCCTAATTATGAGTGGGTATATATCCACATGGGAAACACTCATAAACATACTGAGGGGTGCATCTTAGTAGGTGTGACCTCTGACCTCAGTAAGAACAAAAAAAGAGTAGGAAGAAGCCAAGATGCCTATGAAATAATCTATGCTAAAGTAAGAGATGCAATATTAGCAGGTGAGGAAGTAGTTATAACGATAACTTAGACTTCTTTACTCCTAGCGTTCTATTAAATCTCTCTGTAAACTCTTTTTGATTAGCCTTACTTAATATCTTAGTAGGCTTATATGGTACATACTCTCTTTTACGTTTTTGATTGATAGCAAAGTTATTCTTTTTGTAATATGACTTTGAATAAGCTCTAACACAATCATTACAAGTATTTCTAAAAGTATTGTTTATAGTAAGTCTATGATTAGTAACAGCGTTTGAAGTGTTGTCGCACTTATCACAGACCTTATCCCACTCTATACCCTCACTTTCAAATAACTGTATCCTTTGAACAGAGTAACACGCATCACACAAACTATCATCATATTTATAAAATGATTGAAGCCTATCATTGTTACATTCAGAACATACTTTATAAGCCATTATCCTACCTCACTTTTATTATCAATATCTTCTAGCATAGATTGTATCTCTCTAAGTTTTGGAAAACCTATCCCACCCTCTTTACACTCTATAACTTTCTCTATCTTAGAGTAGTTGTTTTTATTTACATCTATCAACTTATTATCACCCATAAACTCAGTACGCTTTAGTCCTAGCTTTAATCTTTTGTTCTCTAGTTCCAATAGAACCTTTTTACACAAAATAGTCAAATCTTTATCATAAAGCTTGTTCTTTGTAGTTCTATTAGCGATTTGTGGAAGTTCTACTTTATCAGAACTTACTTCATTTTTGTTCTCTATTGATTTTTTTGCACTTTCAGAACTTAAAAACAATATTGCTTTTAGTTGTCCTATCATCACCAATATTAAGACAGAACCTAGAATAAAAATAGTTCCATACTTAGACAATGGGATAGTGTAAATATCATCTTTTGTTTGCTTGATGCTATCTAAACTAGCAAGTGTTTTTTGAATAGTTATAGGATATGATTTATCCTTAATGCTATCTAGCACATTCATAACGATTTGCTCTTGTTTTTTGATAACCTCTTTTTTAGCTAATATGTCTTTAGTATTGATTACCTTATCGCCTAAATGATAAAGAGCAAAACAGATAACAAACCCATAAGTGATAGTGGCTAAAACCCTCTCTTTGTTATAAGCATAGTACATAGCCAACACTTCAACTAACACCGACATAATAGAACCGCTTACCTTATCGCTAAACCCTATCCATGTATTAATGCTATGCCATTGAAGTAAAGCCATTGAAGCTAATACTATAATCCATGATATAGTTTTCAAGATAAAGCCTTTAATTGTCCTTCTAAGTTAGCTATTTTAATATCTTTTTTCAGCATAGCTTCATTATGCCGATTATTAGCTTCTTGTATGACAATTATTACGGCTTCTGTAAGCTCCTTTACACGCTTATTAAACCTTGCTTCTTTTCTCATATCGTTAAAATTTTCATTATCCCATAATTCATATTTCATCTTTCAACCCCCTACAGTTTACTTTGTGGCTTCATTAGCCTTTTTCTTATCATCAATGACTTTCTCTAAATACGCACCCATAGTTAAGCCCTCAGTAAATGCTAACAACTTAATATCTTTATGCACACTCTCTTTTACTACAATGTGTTTCTCTTTTTCTTTTGACATTTTAATCCTTTTATTAATTGTTTCATCAAAATAATAACTTATTGTAGCTTTATAACTTCTTAAGGTTTTTAAGGTTATAATGTTTTATCAAAACATAGGAGTTTATGATGAATTTAACAACATTCGGAATTTTAGACGAGTTCAGAGCAATCGAAGAACTAGCTAACACAATCGAATATAATGAGGAAACAGGTGAGTTAATAGATAACTCTGAAACCATTAAAGAACTAATGGACAGTTTGGTAGCTGACAAAGAGACAAAGCTAGATAATATCGAGTATATCAAGCGTGATTTTAAAGCTAAAGAAGATGCACTGCAAGCAGAGATTAAACGTCTTACAGAGCGTAAAGCGTCAATGAAATCTAAACAAGAACAACTTAGAGGACTTCAAGAGTTTTTAGTTGGTGAAGATGGAGTTAAAACAACTTCTTTCACATTCTTTTATGGAACTTCTAAAAGTGTTGATATTATAGATGAGGGAGCAATTCCCGAAGCCTACATTAAAACGGAATTTAAAGTGAATAAAACAGAAATTACAAAAGCCTTAAAAAGTGGTGGTGCAGTATCAGGTGCAGAACTCAAAGAAAAAACAACATTGAGAGTGAGATAGTCATGAGTGATAAAACAGAATTTACAATACATGAAGATGCTAAACAGTTTGAGAGAAAAACAGACCCAAGCTATACAAAAAATGTAAGCGTAGGCAACAAGCCAAGTTTTACAAATATTGATGCTTATTACTTAATAGAAGAAGCCACTAAGCAATATGGATTATATGGGAAAGGCTTTGGACTAAAAGAGGTTAGATATGAAACTATGCACCTAGAGAATAAAACTATTTTAGTTATTCTGCATGGTGTTTTCTTTTTTACTGGTGGTGAATTTCCTATTACAAATAGTGATAAACTTGCTTATGTATCATCAAAAGGTAAAGAGATATTAGATACTGATATTTACAAGAAATTAGAAACTAACACTATTAGTAAGGCTTTATCTCGAATCGGCTTTGGTAGTGACGTTTATCAAGGTAAATTTGAAGATAGCAACTATGTAAATGAAGCAGTAGGTGAAAGCGAAATTAGCTTAGACCAACTACAACAACTTACACCACTAATCACTAAAACAAAAACAGATATTGAAGCATTTTGTAAAGCCTTTGAAATTAAGAAGTTAAAAGAACTTAAAAAAGAGGACTTTCAAAAAGCACTAGCTCAACTAAATGCTAAATTGAAAAAACAAGAAAAAGATGAGAATAACTAAAGAGTTCAATAGGCTGTATCATTCAGCCTTTTTAAAAGACCTTTACGACCAAATGAATTTCATCTTTAATTTAGAGATGAGTTTCGATAACTTTAAACAGATGCTAAAATATGCTAATAAATCGTATCCAAGATATAAAGATAGTAACGATTTAGTATCTACAAGAGATATTTCAAGTAAAGACCTAGTTAAACATATTGAATGGATAAGGCGATATGCTTCAAGTTATGGCTTTACCTTGAATATTGATGAAGAAGATTATAGGCGAATGATGGAACTAGCTCACGCTTTAGGGCATAACTAATTCGCAATGTCAATAAGCCGAAAAATAAATAATATTGGAGTACGAAAAATGAAATACATATCAAGAGGTGATAACGACTCTATGCTAAGACCTATTGAGCCCAAAGATTGTGTTCAGTTAGAGGTAATTAATGGCGATGAAGTTTTCAAGATAACTAATGTTGATGGAAAAATTCAAATTAGAGTAGATGGTAAGTTATGGATAGAGCCTTTATCTTGCAATTCAATTCAAATAGAAGTAGGAAAAAAATAATGTTTAACAAAATTATATTAGTAGGTTCATTAACAAGAGATATCGAACTTCGTTATACCAATGGTGATACAGCTTTAGCTAAAACAGCAATAGCTACCAATAAAAAATTCAAAAAACAAGACGGAACAAGTAGTGAAGAAGTTTGCTTTGTAGATATAACTTTCTTTGGTAGAAGTGCTGAAATTGCAAATCAGTATCTTAGAAAAGGCTCTAAGTGTCTTATTGAGGGTCGCTTGATGTTTGAACAATGGACTGACCAAGCAGGGCAAAAACGCTCTAAGCATGGTGTAACTGTTGAAAGTATGCAGATGCTAGATAGTAAGCCACAAGATGCACAAAGTCAACCACAAGGTCAACCTAGCTACCAAACGCAAAATGTGCCACAAGATAATGCTAGTAGCTATACACCTCAACAGCCACAAGGTCAAACAGAGTTTGAAATAGATGAAGATTCAATCCCTTTCTAAAATAGAAAACTTATGTTATAATTCCTTTTTAATTAAAGGAGTTATGATGAAGAAGTGTTTTAAATGTGGTGAAGAAAAAGAGCTATGTGATTTTTACAAGCATAAACAGATGGCAGATGGTCACCTTAATAAATGCAAAGAGTGTACTAAAAAAGATAGCTTTGGTAGAACAGAAGAACAGATAGAAAAAAGAAAGTATAGAGATAGGAATAGAACAAACCACAAAGACAGAATAAAGAAGAATAAAGAAAGACGTGAGTGGTTAAGAGATAACGACCCTATTAAATACAAAGCTATTGAGATAAAAAAGACAGAGTGGGCTAATAGGAACAAGCATAAGCGTAATGCTCATGGTAAAGTTTCAAGAGCTGTAATGAATGGAACACTTAAAAGACCTATTGAATGTTCATTGTGTGGTGATACTGGTAGAATAGAAGCACACCATGAAGATTATGATAAGCCTTTAGAGGTTGTATGGCTATGTACTAAATGCCATGCAAACGCACACAAAAAGGATAAATAATGTTTAAAGTATTAACAGATGGTTGTGAACCACAAAGAGGAACTAAGTATTCTGCTTGTGCAGATTTGTTTGCAAGTGAAGATATGGTTATAGGTGCAGGTGAAACAAAGCTTGTAGGGCTTGGTGTTGCTATTGATAGTGTTAAATTAGAAGAGATTGCAAATCATGCTAGAGAAATTGAAATGTTGCAATATCCTCATCTTAAAGGTTATAAATATGACTATCTTGATGCTATGAAAAAAGCTAACTACCTACAACTAATGCTAAGAAGCTCTCTAGGCAAAAAAGGACTCATACTACCTAATGGTGTTGGGATTATTGACCTTGACTATCAAGATGAGATTAAGATGATTATTCATAACTCAGGAAAACAAGAAGCACAAAGCATTGATTTGGTTATTGGGAATATATACGAAACGGCAGGAAGTGGAAAGTGTCAATATAAAGGCATTGACAATTATATGGGTCAAAACACTTATCAATTTACAAAATTAGAATATGGCGGAGATAGGTTTATTGGACTTGATGATTTAGATTCTTTTCTGAATATTAAAAATGATTCATTTACAATCAAAAAAGGTGAACGCATCGCACAAATAACACTCCTAGAACATAAAGGCTACCTAATGGGAGTAGATACAGAAGATGAGAGAAAAGGCGGGTTTGGAAGTACAGGAAAATAATACATAAATTTCACACATTTTATAGCAGTTTACGAATAGTTTTGCTATAATATCTTTAAGGTTTTATACTACACGCAAGACCAGTCGTATAGTATAAGCCGAACTTTTCAACTCCTATAGAACTTTTTATCACTTAGCACTTGCTAGGTGATTTTTAAGAGTAGGAATAGTTTTTTGTTTCATAAGTAAAATCTACTTAGTGAAAGCTATTGTAGGTTTTTTGGAATGTAATTTGCTATTGTTAAGTAAGCGTTATGTAAAGTCAAGAAGCAAGGGTCTGCCCGACACCTCTAAACCTTGACTTTACATAGGGCTTTGTTGAGTTTAGGAAGTCGGGCAACTTTCTCTTTAACTCCCCTAAATTACTATTGTCTGAAAGAAATTGCATGAAGTACAATATTACATTAAACCAAGTTGCTATGATTGAACATAGCCTATCTATAACAGAGTATGCAATAATTGATGTTTTAGCAATAGCTCCTACATGGTGTAAGCCCGAAATAATCAATAATGATGTTTACTATTGGGTAGCTAGACAAAAGTTATCAGATGAACTTAAAGCGTTTAACCTAAAGCCCGATACTGTATACAGACACTTTAAAAATTTGTGTGAACGTGGCTTTATAGATTATGAAAAAGTAGGCAAAAAAGACGTTATGAAATTAACTGAAAAATCAAAAAATATGATAACTTCTACTATGTCGGAAATAAATCCGAATGAACTCGGAAATAAATCCGAAAACAACTCGGAAATAAATCCGACATATAATAATACCAATACTAATAATAATACTATACTAATAAAAGATATTATGTCAGATTTGAATAATCTGTTAGGAAAAAATTTCAAAGTAGAAGTACACAAAGACTTAGTACAATCATTAATAAATAAGGGTTACTCCTTAGATGACTTTAAACACGTTCACATGGTTAAGCTTGCAGAGTGGAAAGGTACAGAGCAAGAAAAATATTTAAACCCAACTACTCTATACAGACCTAAGAATTTTGATAAATACTTAAATCAAGATATTTCAAATAAAGATAAATATGAAATGGTTAGAAATAAACTAGGGTTATCACATACCGAAATGTTTGAAAGAGGTTATGCCAATGGATAAGCTAATAGAAGCAATAAGAGTAAAACTAAACATAGCAGATAATATTTATATAAATATGGAGATAGAGGGCTATATAAAAGATATAAACCCTAGTGATTATATGGAATTTTTTAGCGAACTAAGTGGTGATAAGTTTGCATACAAGCAAGGCATGGATAGAGTAGCTATCGTAAGTGCATCATTTAACGAGCGTAAACGTGCCAAATTAAACCGAAATGTATCAAGTAAGGCAAATGAGTTAGCAAACAAGCTTTTAACTGTTAAACAGCAAGTAGAGGACAAATACGAGCATTTAAAGTTTGATGCGATTAAGTTAGATGGTGAACTGCTATTTAAAAATAATGAATTAATGGTTTTAAGCAAAATTGATATGAACGATTTAATGTCAGTTATTGACAAACAAAGCTTTGATTTAACAGTTTCAAAAATTAATACAGTCATGGAACAAATAAACCTTGCAAGTGTTGAGGGCATGGCTTTATCAATCAACGATAAGAAGTTATTAAAATGAGTTACAGAAAAGATATAACTCACTTTTGTAAAATCATAGGGAAAAGTGAATCATACCTAGCAACCATGAAAAGCCAAAACTCAAAGCGTTACAGATACTACAAAGCATTAGGTAAAGGTGATGCTATGTTAGGTATGCAAAAGTACGAAACAATATCACATAACCTTAGAAATAAGATGATAGATATTGCATACGAAAAAAGCTCAATAGGTTTCAGCAAGTGGTTGGCCCATCACAAATTATTTAAAAACGAAAGAACCGCTTACAATTTTGTGTACGCAACAATCTATAAAACTGAAACTGTTAAGATTAATCTATTAGTAAAATTAAGAGCTATTTACAAATTATATGAAAAAGAAAAGAAGATAAAATCAAAAAAAGGTTAAGTTAAGGTTTTTAAGGTTATTATAGTGTTATCGAAACTGTAGGAGGTAGAGATTATGAAAGAATTTGATTGTTATAAATGTGAGTATAGACGAGAGTTAGATGGTTCAGCACATAGCAAATGTATTATGCAAAGTGCAAAAGTAATAAAAGACCAACAAGGAGTTAATGGTGGTTGGTGCAATTTCCCTCACAATTTTGACCCAGTTTGGATTGATGGTTGTGATTCATTTAAATCAAAAGAAGATTAAATGAAAACAATTAACCAAGTCATAAACAAATTTGAAAAGTGGTGCGAGTCTTTCGCACGAAAGGTGTTTTAAGATGAAAAATAATAAAAGAGAGACCAAAACAGAAAAACCTAAAAAAGAAATCAAATCTATTGACTTGTCCCACGATACAAGATTTGAATATATGCAAAAGTTCTATGAGTCTTTTGATACAGTATTAAGACGAGATAGAGAAGATAGGTTAATGTAATGTATACCAAAGAACAACAACTAAAAAGCCAAAGGTTAAGACCTAAAAAAGAGTCTACTTTTGGCAATAGAAAACCAATAAAAAAGAAACGCATCACTACAGATGATGAGTTAGATTTTTGTAACTGGTTACATGAAGAAGCACAGATGCAGAAGTATAAGTGCATGGTGTGTGGTTCACCTGTTTATCACTATCACCACGTAAAAGAGTATAGCTCTGATAAAAAAAGGCAGTTTGTTCAAATACCATTATGTAATGAGCATCACATGGGAACTTCTTTGAGTCCTCATGGTTCACCAAAGCTTTTTAGACAAACATACACTATGAAATATCAAAATGCACAAGCGTTAAAACTTCATTTAGATTATTTAAGTAGAGAAGTATAACTTTTGCAATTCGTGTAAAGATTACTTGACATACACAAGAAAACTTGATATACTTAGGGATATTAAAAAGGTTGGAAAGATGAAATTTTTTATTTTATTCGTGTCAACATACATTTCATTAGTTGCCGTATCGTATGGTATGGCTTGGTTAATAGTTTATTTATAGGAGATAGTTATGAAATATCGAATTAAATCTAATACGGAAAATTTTTTTGGGATTACAGTTCATAATTTACAAGAAACATATTACTGTGTTCAATGTAAAATTAAATTTATACCCATATGGTTTAAAGTTACAAGGTATTTTAATACCAAGATTCAAGCAGAAGAATATATAAAATTAATCCTAGATGTAAAGGACTCTAAGTGAAAACAGTTGAAACAATCTACAGAGCTAAAAAGCTTAATAGTGATGAGTTTATAGAGGGTGATAGCACTAGCAGTAATGGGTGTAGTTTTATTCAAACAGACCCATTTACTAGCTTTCAAGTAGACCCATCTACAATAGCTATACACTTCACAAATAGCGGAATGAACGATAGTGATAATAAACCTATCTTTGCCTCTCTTAGTGAAGATGGAAAGGGTGGAGACTTAATGAATGGAATAACTGGATATATGGACTATGATATCCCAAGTGAAGAAAGAAACAGAAGTTTTTTCTTATATTTCAATAGTGATAGCTTAGGGATATTGTGCCAGTCATTAAATAATGGGGAGATTGCAAGAGGTGATGATTGTTGGTTTATATCAGGGAAAATTATTGGCATACATAAAGGAGAAGAATAGATGAGAAGCCCAAAATATAGTTATTTATTTATTAATGATGAGTTGCTGAAAATGTTAAATGAGTTAGGCTATACCCATTTTTATACCAAAGAGCAGGTTGACTCATTTGAACATAATAGAGCATTTTATTACTGTGTAGATAGAAAAGAATATGGGTATGTTGATGTTGTTCCGAATATTGAAGTGAAGAATATAAAAGAAAATGAAGATTACCTCAGAAGCCAACTAAAGGAGAAGAATAAATGAAGTGCAAAACTTGCAATAAAAACAGAGCTGAAACTAAGTTTGTAGTAATTAGGCTCATGGGTAAAGAATTAGTTATGTGTGATGAGTGCTTTAAGACTTCTGATATGAAATTAATTAGAAAATATACGGACAAAGGAGAAGAATAGATGATTAAGTTAAAGGAATTTACAAACAAAGAAGAAATGTTAAGATTCATGAATAGAAGACGTAGTGAAATAGTATCAGTATGTCAGGATAACAGCAATATTTATACAGTATTTTATTGGGAGAATTAATCATGACTAAACAAATACAAGTAGGAGAAGAATAGATGAAAGATGAAATTAAAAAGGAAGATTTTATCCCAAATATACTATGTGAGATAGAGAAGTATATTAAGCTTTGTCCTACTTGTATTTGGTTTGATGGTATAACTTGCGATAGTTGCGATTATGGCTACCCTTACGCTACAAACAATAATGGCAACAGACCAAACGAGGTTCAAGATTGTAATATTTATAGGTCAAGGGACTCACATGACTAAGCAGATACAAGTAACAGACCAAACAGCACAAGCACTCTCTAATGATTGCAGTATGTTGTTGATGGTGATTGACAGAGAAACAGAAATACAGCACATGAGAAATAGTCCTTTTGATGTGTATGACTTTTTACCACTACAAATAGGTGATAAGTTTTATGTTACAGACATGGACGATTGTAGAATCATAGGTTTACCATATTTTAAAACGGTAGATATACAGATTAAGAAAGTGCAAGATTTAAGCATTTTAGAATGGAAAGAATTAATGCAAAATGTATGTATCACAACTAACGGAAGTTGGATAAACGAACAATACGGACAAGGATTTTACGAAAGTAATCCATACATAGCTCTAGTGGCTTTTAAGAGAGGTGAGTGATGAAAGAAGAAATAACTTTTGAAGAAGCAAAACAGCTAAAATTTTATCATCAAGAGCGGGAGATGGATTGTGAAAAATTAATATCCCATGATGCAGTTGATATTATAATAGGTGATATATTTAGTTATGTCGAACAACTACAAACAGAACTACAAATAGTACACGCTAATCCATTGAATATAAAACTTACTCAAAAAATCAAAGAGTTAGAAGCAGAACTACAAACCTATAAAGATAATGTAGTAACAGAGTTTGAACTTAAAAATATAAAATCAACTGTATTAGAGCTAAAATCACCTTATGTAAATGGCAATTTAAAATGTATATCTAATACTGTAAGGTTTGGAGCATCGTACAAAGTAACAATCCAAGAAGTAAAGGAATAACATGACAAGAGAAGATTACATATTAAAACCTCATGACTGCTACGATTACAAAGCCATGACTAAAGCCAATGAGCAAGTCAATAAGATATTTGATGTTTTAGAGTATGAGAAGTGCATTAACTGCCATTACTCAATAGATAACGTATATTGTGCCTTACATACATTTTACGATGATGATTTTGAGGTTATAAGCCAACTATCCATAATGGCTAATTTTAGTTGCAATAAATTTGAAGCAAAGGAATAACATTGAGCTACCCAACAACAAAGCTATTAAAAAAAGTTTTAAACATAGATGCAGTTGGGTATAAAGTGCATGGAGAAAACCTTATTATCAATGTTAAAGATGGCAAAAGAGAGTATACAAAAAAGGTTAATTTATTTGAGTTTAGTTTCATGCTACGAGAGTGGAGCATCAAAGAGGGCTATGGGATACATATAAGCCGAGATTGTGTAGACGTATACTACAGAATGATGCTAGTTAATCAAATATGCTCATTAGATGATTTTTCACCTTTTAATATGGTTAAGGCTAGTGAGTGGATATTGAACGATAAGGAACAAAAATGAAAAAATTTAAAAGTCTGATGGGGCTATTTGTGGTCTTAGGTATTTTATCCATACCTTTTTTAGTTGCTCTTATATTAGAGCTTGCAAAGTAATGTATTTCACACTAGCTTTTTTAGTTATTCTATTAGTAACTTTAATCGTAACGAGAGGAATCAAAACATGATTAGTTTACCACTTTACACAATGATATTTTTCACAGTCATTTTAGCATTTAGTTTTATACGTGGTGCTATTCAAAAGAAACGAACTAGGGAGATGTATAGATGAACGACACTATCACCCTACTAACAGTAATATTAATCATCACAGCAAACACTATCCACATGATAAAAACAATAAGGTTTTAAGATGAATCTATTTGACTACGTACCCATAACAATATTAGCTCTTGTGGTTATAATATCACTATTCTTTGTAAATAAAGGGCTAATATGATTAACAGACTACAATACGAAAAAGAGTTTTTCTCACTCAGCAAGGGCGAACAGCGAACAAAGCTCTATGAACTTATCGACCAAGCTAATATGCTGAAAGATACAAGACGAAGCTTAGAGCGTTCACAAAAATACAATGGCGAACTAATCACAGAGATTGAAGTCTATAAGCAGTTCAATAAAGAGAACGTTAAAAAGTTGTCTATGATTGAAAAAGCTAACTCTATAAATAATGAAATTTAAGTAAAGATTACTTGATATTGTAAAGAAAACTTGGTATAATAAACAAAAAGGTGAGTTATGAGAAAAATGAAAAACATAAAAATAGACTACAGAGTCTTAGCAAAACATTTCGAGGATAAATTTTCTAATCTACGTTCTGCTACAGAAGCCATGAAACAACTAAAAGAGAAGCATGAAGCCAAAAAGAAAAGCCTATGGGTGATTTATGTTAAGGCTTACAACTATGATTTATCACAGGAGAAAGACCATGAAAATAAATAAATGTAAATGCGGTTGTTTGATAACACCTGCTTCAATCGTAGACTATAAATGTGATGGGTGTTACTTTAAAATCAAGTCAGAGAGACGTAACGAAACAAAAATGTACCATGATTTAAAAGATGGTAAGGCTGATAGAATGGCGAGAGCTATTCAGTTTGGATAAAAGAGTAAATGATGGTATACGAAGTAAAAGCAAACCTCAGAGGTTTAACGTTTAATTTCAACGATAGTATATCTGTTAATGCACATAATAAAGATGAAGCACACGATACAGCTAAAAGAAGATTAGCTAAAGACAACAATGTAGCCTTTGATAGTGTTTTTATCACAGATATAAAAGAGGGATAATATGAACCTCATAACCTCATCTCTAATAATCTTCCTGCTCCTAGCAGTAACAGCATGGAGTAAGCCAAAGCATAAGAGGCTATTCAATAGCTATCAAAAGAACTATCTATGGAAACAAGCAGAGATAAAAGGTATTGCTTATTGTCAAAACCCTTATTGTAAAGTCAAGTTAGTTCCATTCGCAGGTGAAGCACATTCTTTTGAGGCAGACCACAAAAAGCCATTTAGCAAGGGCGGTCTTACGGTAGTGAGTAATGGTTTGGCTTTGTGTAAACTGTGTAATAGGGCTAAAAAATCGTACTATCATAAAGATATGGAAGTTGTCTTTAAGTACATAATGAAAAAACGAAAGAGGCTAAAAAAGCATGAACGATAAACAAACAATAGCAGGGCTTTTAGCCCACTCCTTACTATTCTCAATAGGTCACGATTACCCATTTGGTAAAAAGCCTAGAGCTAAGCTAGGAAACGCATTTAAGAGCAAGTTCACAGTAAAGCGTAATCAATGCTTTAACACATACAACACTTTAGTAGATGATGCCGATAAAGTCTTTAGAGCTTCATGGGCTGAGATAGATAATGAAATTAGCATATCTATTGCAAGTGTGATTTACTTCATGGTGGTTCAAAAAGAGGAACTATTCAAGCCATACAAGATAAACAAAAAGCATCTTGAAGCATTGAGCAGGGCATCTAATGTTAATGGGTTGGCTATAAATAGTTTAAGAGTGGCTAAGAGTCTGATAAGTAAGATATAAGCTAAAACAAGAGATAATTAAAATCTATTCATAATAAAGAAGTTACTACAGCAACATATCTACTACAATAGATGTGTTGATTTGCCTACAAAATAAACCACCTCACAAAAACACGCTACAATACACCATGTTTAATGAAGATGAAAAGAAAGTAATCATAATCTCACTAGCTTTTATACTTGCTTTAGTGGTGTATCAATATGGCTAGTTTAAAACCCCTCTACAAGTGCTACGACTGTAAACAAGAGTATTATGATGTAAAGATATGCTTTAAGTGCAAAAAGCCTATGAAGCCATTTTATCGCATTCCTTATCAATCTTGCAAGTAAATCAACAATTAAAGTCTAATTTTATCCATAATGATGTATAATACACTATGAAAAAGATAACAAACGAGGAAGTAATGAAGCTACTCGACAAAAAGCCATCTACTTTTTACGCATGGAAGAAGCGAGAGCCTTTAGCCATTGAGTACATTAAAAAAGGTATTCAGTACGAAAGACTAACTAAAGAGCCATGAATTACACTCTTATATGTTCAACCGACTTAGGTTTAGAGCGTATAAGAATGAATGGAATGTTTTTACCCATCAAAGAGGAACGAGATATAAGAGACTTACTTAAAGTAATAGGCAGAGATGATATTATAGATATAAGAGCTTGTTTACATGAGGGCGAGATTGTATGGGTAAACAAAGTCAAGTATCAACCGAGTTTATTTTAAAGGAATACATATGAAAGCACTACTTATATTATTAATGATTACAACACTATCACAAGCAAACAGATTGTGCATGATGCACTTAGACCAATATGCAAAAGATAGCAAGAGGTTAAAATTCTCGACAGAACGCAAAAGCAACTTAGAGAGTAAACTAAATGCAGAGAGTATGATTAGAGCTATAGAGGGTGCATTAATTGAGTGTACCAATACTAAGAAGCAAGAGAAAGAACTAAACGGAAAACGAGAAGCGTTACTGACTCTTATTAAAGTGCTAGGTAAATAGGTTATGTAATGGCAACCAGTGAAGAACAAAAAGAGCAAATAAGAGCTTTGGTATCAGTAGGTGATTTATCTAATGTGGAGATAGGTAAGCAAATAGGGGTAAGTGAGAAAACAGTACGCAATTTGATAAAGAAAGAAGGCTTAGTAAAGTCCGAGATAAAAAAGCTTGTAGAGCGTGAAATTACTAATACTATAATAGGGAATGAAATTAAGTCCGAGAAGTCCGAGCTTAGTCCGAAGCAAAAAGAAGCATATAATGAAGTATATTTAACAATGGCACAAGGGCTAAATCTTTTCAATAATTCAACACTAGAAAATCAAGAGTTAGTAAACATGGCACAAGATGAGTTAAGAGAGCAAATAGGAGATGATAGAGCATTGGCAGTTGCACACCTACCTAACCTTATGGCTATAAGTAAAACTACGGAAGGAAATAGAAAACAGTTATTTGGAGCTACTGAAACATACAAACAAAAAGATGATAACAGTATAGAGTCAAAAGACAACACAAAAGAGCTAACACTAGAAGAAGCAGAGAAGCAAGCGCTAGAATTAGGAGTTCCACTATCAATGCTTACAGACCAATAACAGCTAAACAATTACAAGCTATTTATAATTATAAAGTGATATTGGCACGTAATGACTTTAAGCAATACAGACGACTAATAAGCCCTAAGTTAAAAACAAATTGGTTCACAGATGAACTATCAGAGAAGCTACAGCAATTTTATGATGAGTTGGTAGCTGGTAAAAAGCCTATGCTTATAATCGAAGCTCCACCTCAACATGGTAAGAGTGAAGCGATAACAGATTTTATATCATGGGTAGCAGGTAAACACCCTAATTTTAAAACAATATTTGCATCTTTTAGTGAAAGACTAGGGATAAGAGCAAATTTAAAGCTACAGAGAATTTACAGCAGAAAAACATATCACGATATATTT
>Ga0316207_10001074_pt1 | contig 36572 bp, 41 predicted proteins | sample 6weekpyrite_MG_FD_204943 | JGI IMG/M metagenome (GOLD analysis project Ga0316207, IMG submission 204943) | Microbial mat bacterial communities from mineral coupon in-situ incubated in ocean water Damariscotta River, Maine, United States -... | ecosystem: Environmental > Aquatic > Marine >... | reverse complement strand
CGATTTTTGCGTTCTTTCTGAAGATCCCGATGGATGAGTTTGTTAGAGCATTTTATTTTCCAGGTTCTCCACTAAAGAAAGACTCCATCTCTGTAATAAGCTTTTCTTGATATTGACGTAACCAATAATCGAGATGAAACCTATATTTTTTCTCGAACATAAGCATGCCTGTGTATTCTTTAATTAGCTCTCGTCTCGCTTCCTCTATGGCTTCAGGTTTTTTATCAAATATTTCTTCATACCAATTGGAGATAAAATCATCATTAAATTGGTATTGACTCCGAATAGTTTTAGTTAAAAAATATGCGCACATTTGTTCTTCTGTGAACCTGTCCCTTAATACTTCTTCTATTTTTTCTTCTGCTTCCGTCAGCTTATCTACCATTCTTGGCATTGCTCGATCCCTTTGCTCCATTAAGCTCTGGTCTTACCCACAAAACACCTTGACACCACCATAGCAAATAACTAATCTCAAACCAACTGGTCTACTGCAAGGACTGCATCATGCTAAAAGCAAGGAAAACACTGGTTTCCCTCAATACCACCCCCTATTACCACTGTGTCTCCCGTTGTGTATGTCACGCCTTCCTCTGTGGGGATGAGCCTGTATCAGGTAAATCTTATGGGCATCGTCGTCAGTGGATTGAAGATAAAATCCTTTCCCTGGGGCGGATTTTTGCCATTGGTGTAGCGGCCTACGCCATCATGCATAATCATTACCATGTGTTATTACATGTGGATAAACAAAGGGCTGAGGACTGGTCGATACGGGAAGTAATTGAACACTGGCATTAGTTATTTAAAGGCCATTTATTGTCCCAGCAATACATTAATGGCGAAGCCATGGGGTTGATTTGGTGGGTGTCTTTGTTTTTATTTTCTTTGTTTTTCTGGGTGAATTTCAGGAATCGCGGATTACTTACGCTCGCCCGGAATTTTGTTTAGTATGGATGTATACGAACCATCAGGATGCTGCTACCGTCATCCCCCTTATGCAGCAGAATGACGCATTCTTCGCCGTTTTTAACATAGCGCAGCGTTTTAATCGCCACACCTGTTAGCGACGTCATAGTCCAGCCCGCCTGTTCCATTCCCTGCTGCATATAGGTCAGACTTTCGCTGAGCGGCATTTGTCCACGATAGCGGAGATCAGCCACTCTTGGTCCCCCTCCCGCAACATTGAGATAGGAAGCATCGTAATCCATTTTGAAATCCGGAGGAATCGGAACATCCTCAAACTGCGTCCCAACCCAGCGGTACGATGATGGCTGCGGCGCGGAAGCCGCCGCTGCCTCAGCAACAGCAGGTTCAGCCTTCTTTGGCACAAATGAATTGCACCCATTGAGGAAGAGCATCGTGCTAACCAAACTGATAATTATCGTGTATTTCATTCCGGATCCTTCCATTTAGTATGGATTCAATTTGATATGCAACCGGGTGTGCATCAGTCTCGGGTTTGCCTCATTAACACGAGAATGAATGGTTATCTCACAACGCTCGTTCCCTTTTACAAAGGTCATGGTTTTCATCTTCATCCCGGTTAAGCGCAGCAATTGCCAACCATTTGCAGGCATTGAATCCTGATAAAAACGAATGAGTTTAGGCGTCGCCATACTACCGTCATAGGTGAGATCCGCGCTTCGTAGCGCGCCCTGCATAAAAACAAAGGATTTGTTCGAGTTAAAATTAAACGCAGCCGGGATTGGCAAATCGGTATACTTTTCCAGAATCCATTGCGCCGATGGCGCCGGCGCCATGGCATGCCTTGGTGGTGTTATCGTTTCTGCTTTGGGAGAAGAGGTGGTAGCGGGTTTCTGGGGAGCGGTTGCCGCGGTTTGCTGAGTAGAGTCTGAATATTGCCTGAATGCACAACCCGATAACAGCCCCAGGCTTATAAACACCAGCGTGAGACCAACACCGGTACGCCTTTCCATGCCTGATTTTCCTTTCAACATGACTATCACCTCTGAACAATTTGACAAATACAATTGTCACAAGTTCATAAATGAACTGAAGTCTGACTATTTTTTTACTTCAAATACGATAACCTGCCACCAGATAAATAAGCATAGGAAATTTAACGGTAATTTTCCAGGTGCGGACAGGTAGCATGAATCATGCTCTATCGGTAACAAGTTGTACTCATTCTAAATGGTGTTAACCGGCCCTGTTCTATGCAGCATTGATTCGCTACGGCGATACCTGAGTTGATTGGTGATATTCTAAATAAGTGTTCCTAATTCCTGTCCAGTAAACCCGTTCGCCCTGAGCTTGTCGAAGGGTAAACAGCATTAAATATTGCTATTTCAGGCTTTGAGTCATGGTTTGACAAGCTCACCACGAACGTGATTTGTATAGTGGACAGGAATTTGGAACAGCTATTTAGTATATTATCCTCAGAATGCAGCCTGGCTGCTCTAAGATAGGCATACTGTCCCAAAAATAGAGGTGAGAAATGTTATCAGGCGTAATGTTATTGTGGTTTATTCTCACAGCTATTTCGGTGCTGTTTGTTGCAATTGACAGCCGTAACACGCCCGAGTCTCCAGTATTAAAATGGGGATTCATCCTGCTCACAGCCTACACCGGCCCGGTCGGAGCGTTTCTCTACGTGCTGGGATGTCGCGAACCTTTACCCGGCCTGCATGAACAATATACGGCAACACGCTGGCGTCAGGTACTGGGTTCAACCATGCACTGTGTAGCCGGTGATGGCCTGGGGATATTATCCGGCGCCATTTTTGGAGGCATCATTCACTTATCCCGACCCGCGGAAATCACGCTTGAATATTTGCTCGGTTTTGGATTTGGCTGGATGATCTTCCAGGCCCTGTTTATGAAGGAATCATCCGGCGGATCATTTTACAGGGCGTTAAAAAACACATTCATTCCTGAGCTGGTCTCAATGAACTACCTCATGGCGGCGATGGTCGTTGTAACGACAATCGGCATGAGTATGGTTCCCCAAAGCAGTAACCCGCTGTCAATGGAATTCTGGTTCATCATGTCGATGGCCTTATTAACAGGCTTCATTGCAGCATACCCGATAAACTGGTGGCTGGTATCCAATCACCTGAAACACGGTATGATGACAGTGCGGCCAGGCAGCAGCAGTGAAACAAATATGCATGAACATCCTGCAAGCGGTCATTCAACCCATGCGACATCTGCAGCAGGCCACGATGCCGGCAAGCATAAGAACGGAGTCTCACGCAGCATGACGGTATTTATGGTCGCGCTATCATTTATCGTATTTGCTGCAGGCGTAAGTATTGCGCTTATGTATGGGGCGTAGAAAACTTATATTTGTGAAGCTGTTTATTATGCCCTAAATATTTTCGCTAAAGTCGGAACACGTTTAGCAATAGTAACAGCTATGTCGCCGAGTTTTACGATCTGCGCTTTTAGCGCGGCTTGTGACAGGTTGACTCTCGACGCCTCTTTAACAACAGTGATCAACTCATCATATTTTTGCAGATCGATGATTCCTGTAGAAATTTCGTCTATCTCTTCTTTTGATAGACCAGAAAGAGCATTCAGTTCATCTTTGTATTTTCCGACAAACGCCTCACGCCCTTTCTCAAGAGTAGCGTCAAGATCTGCCTCAAACCCCTCTAAATCAAATTCGAATTCATCAGCCATTGCTTATTCTCCTTAATTTTCTGAAGCGCCTTTTAACTCGGCAATAGCACTTTTCAATGAATTTGCCGTTGCTTCAGCACCTTCCAGTTTTTTGTCTGTTTTTTTAGCCTCATCAACAAGTGACGTTATTTTTGTTGACACATCCGCAAGTCTTTCGCCGACTTCTTTTCCAAGATCTCTCTCAACTCCCAATTCTGCCAGCAAATCAGTCTGAGCATCATGCACTTTTACAACAGAAGAAAGATAACCAGTAACTATGGAATTAGCGTAATATATTTGCTGATAGGCTCGATTGATAGATCCCAACACCTGCTTTTTCTGCTGATTTAATGGATTTAGCAGCTCAGATCGCATGTTTTCTACATCTTTACGTATTTTCGCAACAAGCGAACCCATTCCCATTAAAACTTTGCTTTGCAACTTTTCAGATGCTCCGGGTTTGAAGGCCGCATTAATGGCAAGTAATAATGATTTCCTCCTAAGGTTACGGTCATCACTATCAGCCAGTTTCTTTTGCCTTAGCATAGCATTACGAATTTGATAAGGAGCATAAGTTTCATCAATAAATCGGTTCACATCCTGTTTCATTCTTTCAAAGAATAAAGTCGCCAGCTGAATATGCGCCTTATGAGTAACCGCTATATCTCGCCCAACAGTTGCAGACAGCTCAACCGACTCCTTGGGAACCTGCGCACACCCGGAAAACAATAAAATAAACAGCGCTATTGGTATCATCCTGGTTATCATTATTTCTCTCCTTGCCTGAATATAAACTCGCTGATTTGATCCTGGCATAATATCCTAATAAGAAAGCAACGCCCTCATCAGCAGCTGATTAGCTTGTTGGACGAAGCCGCTATCGCAGAAAACCCACCAGACACAAAATAAGTGTAACCTCATTCTCCTCAAATGCATTAGCGGATAAGTTGTGATCTCAAAACACAACATGAGGTTATTCGTCAATGACACCATCAATTAAAACTAAATACAACCATTATTATTCACAGCTCTGCAAGCATTTGAAACTTAAAGGGCTGCAACCTAAAACCATTGATGCCTATTCACATGGCGTTCGTCGAATAGCCCACTATTTTAATTATCATATCGATGACTTAACCCAGAATCAGTTACTGGATTATTTTCATGATCGATTAAATTCACATTCCTGGAGTGCTGTAAAGCTCGATCTTTACGGGCTTAAGTTTTCTATACGCATGTTCTGAATAAGCCCTGGTTAGAAGTGCCGTTAGTGAAGCCGCCTCGAGCCACACGCATACCGGATATTGTCACCCCGGCACAAGCACAACGCTATTTTCAGTAGCGTAATTCCAACCCAATAAAAATATCACCGGGCTTGTCCAACAAACGGTTCAGATTGTGGTTCGTTCCTCACACAATCTAACCTTATTCGTTATAAGAGATCTTCTTTGTGATGCCATACTCCGTTTTTGCAACAGCAAAAGCCGCGACAGGTTTGAAAGTCCTCTGGATGTGTTTGTTAGCCTGCGGTTGATTATGACTGCATATATGCTATCATAACACCATGACTGCTACAGTGGTTATTGATACAAGCGTTCTTATTAGTGCCTTGATTGGTGCCCAGGGGCCTAATCGAGAAATCATAAGAAGGTGCCTCTTGGGTAAGTATAACCTCTTGATTAGTAATGCCTTGTTTCAAGAGTACGAAGATGTGAGCAAACGAGAACAAGTTCTTGATATTTGCCCATTAACTCAAAAAGAGATTCTGGAATTACTTCATTCCTTCTATAGCGTTTGTCGCTGGGTTCCAATTTACTATTTGTGGCGTCCGAATATTATCGATGAAGGTGATAATTTTTTAATTGAGCTTGCACTTGCAGGCAATGCCACACACATTATTACTAATAACATTCGTGATTTACTAAATGCTGAATTGAAATTTCCCAACTTAAAAATCTTAACCCCTGAAACATTATTACAAGGTGAATGATATGGCAACTTTAACTGTCCGGATACCTGATGATAAACATAGCCGCCTAAAAGCCTTAGCTCAACATAGACATGTGAGCGTAAACAAATTAATTGAAGAACTTTCAACGCAAGCGCTTGCTGAATTTGATAGTGAAGTACGATTCCGCGCTCTAGCTGCAAGTGGAGATATCGATAAAGGTCTAAAGTTACTCGACAAACTAGACGCTCATTTTTCTGAAACATAACGCCCTCATCAGGGGACTGAAAAAGTGGCGCGTATTTTTGCGTCGGCAAAAAGCGCGCCACTTTTAAGGATCCCCTGGATGCGCTTGTTATGTGCTACATCATGGTTTAAATGTTTTTAACTGCAACTCTTTCACAGCCTTGAAATGCTTTACATTACTAGAAACCAACATGATGTTATTTTCTATTGCCGTTGCAGAAATTATTGCATCTCCTGCCCTCATATTTGAAGATAGAGCATATTCCTCAACATATATTAGTGCTCTATGCCCTATATTTTCGGTAAGCGGTAATATGGCAAACTCGAATTCACTAATGAAATCTTTTACATATTTGTGGTGTGTCTTATTTTTTGCACCCTGAAGCAATTCCATGTAACTCTGAATAGATAGATATTTATCATCATCTTTTTCAATCAATTTCGCAGCTTTCTCCTTTCCCCGCTGAACCCAGATTAAAATATCTGTATCATAAATCATGTCGAGTCTTTCTTAAATTTGCGAGTTCTTCTAATACTGTTTCTTCAGAATCCTTATTCATACCAAAAAAAGGATGATCTTTTATTTTTGATACTGTCTTTTCCCTGGCAGGTTTAATTACACCTTTTATTTTTCCATGATACAGAACAGTGACGCTTTCATTTCGATCAAGCGCCTTCAGAATATCGTTTGTTTTATATCTTAGATCTACTATTGATGCCTTCATAATCCTAGCCCTCAAAACTTATAATATGTCTACACATTATAGACATTTTACGAGCGCGCACAAGAGCATTATTTTTTTGCACAGGATCAGATGCTTACGTGGGGCAAGAAGGTTTTTTGCACATAACGACCACATCGCCTGACGTAAAAAGCAGCGCAACGATAGGAGTATCGGTTTTTACGATCAAGTGGATGCGCTGGTTAGGTGTTCTATTACTCCAGACTGCTGTACTGCTTTTATTGCTGGTTTAAGTTTTCTGCCTATAGCAGTTTCATGTTCCTCAAGCCATTGAGGCAAATAACTTCCTTGTGCCTTTGCGTGAATTATATGAACCCACGTTGTTTTTTCATTTCCATAGGAAACTTCATTAATTTTTCTGATATCTGGATGCTCTCGACATAAAAGCAAATAACATCGCTCTATATATTTATCCGAGTTTCCTAAATAGCTGTTCCAAATACCAGTACACTTTAGGTATTACCGTTCGTCCTGAGCCTGTCGAAGGACAAGCAGATTAGGCACTCTATTCACAGTATTTCCACGTTCATGGTTCGACAAGCTCACCACGAACGTAGAAATTCACAAGTGACCTGGTATTTGGAACAGCTATTTAGCATTACGACTAGCTTCGTTCTTTCTGGGATGCTTCCAAGATGTTGGTTAATACAGTTTTCTGCGATAAGATCATTTTCTTTCGCTTTGACGAATTTCTCTAAAATACCACCGCCACTTTTTGAGTAATCACTTTTTTTCCTATCCCGCATGGATACACTACATCGAAACAGAGACCCAAAATGAAATAAAGTTTCTTCGGCGTTTATTCGATTACCAACAAAATCCGATTTATCAAGTAGCTGGAGTTTTTGTAATATTTTTGTTAATTGAGTTCGCATTCCTGCAAATACTATTTCATCATAAGGTAACGTTGATTTTTGATTGCTACCACGAGAGAAGCCCAACACAATTATCAATGGATTGCTTGTACCCCACGAGCCATTCGGTTTTTCAATTTTCCACGGAGGTGGGTTACCAGAACCAAGAAATAACTGTTTCTCAATTTCAGGCAGGCACCTGCTACACCTAATCCATCCATGCTTTGGAAAACTACTTTTAGAAAATCCCATATTCTTACTCTCTTTATTTACACCTAACAATTGAAGAATCTGATTTCCCCAGAAATTAGACAGATTCCGTCTATTATTTGTGAAATAATAAATTATTTCACATAATCCTATCAGGCGTAGGGATTCTCTGCGAATATTTATTGCCGATCGGCATCCTGAAAATGCCAAACCATTTCTCTATCAGGCTGCGGTTAAAAATAAACCATTCATTATGGTGAAATGACAACATTGATGTGCTTGTATGTATGTCGGTGTTTATACTAACGCGCCACTGGATTCCGGCATTCGCCGGAATGACAGCATTCAGTAAGATAACTGGAATTAAACCCAAAAGGATTAAATATGAACAAACAGACTACCCTTCCTGAAGACCGGCAGCCCACTATTCGCGTATTGCCCATGCCCTCCGATACCAATGCGGCGGGGGATGTTTTTGGCGGCTGGCTTATGTCGCAGGTCGACATCGCCGGTAGTATTGAGGCTCATCGTTATGCGCAGACCCGTGTTGTTACCATTGCGGTGCAGGAATTTTTATTTCTTAATCCGGTTTATGTTGGTGATCTTGTCAGTTTATATACTGAAATCGACCATGTTGGCACCAGCTCGATTCGGATAAAAATAGAGGGGTACACCCAGCGACAGCGGGGTTCGGAAGAAACGCATAAGGTGACGGAAGCGCAAATTACCTATGTGGCAATTGATGAAAACAGACGCCCTCGCCCGATTAAACCGATCACAAATGAGGCCTAATGGGTTTCGCTTCGCTCTACTTATCCTGGAGAGAGCTAAATGTTAGCCTTTACCTGTTGGGCTTCATGAACCCATTCAGCACAACCTACGTTAAATAAACTTAGTCATCCCATGCGCCGTAACCGGGTATACGAATCTCTCTATCACTGAAAAATCCCTGTTCAGCACGCGGATGACAGGCGTTACAGTTGCTCAGGCTGCTCACTTTTTCATTTCCCGTGATCAGGCGTGGCGGGATTTCATCATGCTCATGTTTGAAATAACGCAGTTCGGTAATGCGCAGAGGCGCATTCGCCTCATTTGTCGAACGCATAATGCGTCTGGAGCGCCGGTAATCGGAACGTTCGGCACTGTGCATGAGCAGGTATGTCGTCAGGCGTTTTTGCACAGCGGGTTCGAGCTCCGCATTATCGCCAAAATGATCATCCAGCCGGGTCATGATTTTTTCCCATGAACTGCCGGGCAAAAGGCCGGGGGGATAGGCGAGATGACAGCTACCACATTCTTCCTTGTACAGGGGATCCTCTACCGCTGCGACATCCCTTTGCTTGTGCAGAAACCGCCAGCCTTCCTCATGTTCTCCATAGTCATCATCCGCCTGACAACCTGATGTCAGCAGGGTAAATACCAACAATAGCGATACGGTAAATGTTTTCATAATTAACTCCATAATAAAATCAGATTAAATGGATTATTGAGATTGCAGATAGAGCAGCACGTTACCTTTTTCCTGGGCCGTGCACTCCCGGCCCAGCGTCCACTTGCAATTACGTCGGAACCATTTTTTAACCTTTCTGATATCGGACAGGCGTTCAGGATTGACGGTTGGGGAAAGCGGCTCTATCCGTTTTCTGGTTTTTACATGCCTGCCGGGATTACTGAGATTTTGCGTATGACAGCTTGTACAGCTGCGCGTTTTCCCGTTTTTTTTATCCCTGAAACTCTGCTGCCAAAATTTCTCTCCGGCCCTGTTGTCAAATTCATGCGCACCCTGCTGGCGATAGCTTTCAAGAAGTTGCTCTACTGTTGTCGTGCCTGCCATGACAGTTGGCGCAGACAGGCCCAGAATAATGATTATGGGAATGGTATATTTCATCACGCACCTCTCTGGTCTTGTGCCTGATTCGTTTTCAACCTTAAACAAACCCGGCAACTGTTCGTCTTTCTGTCTCTCCTGAATCATAAGTTAGAACATAAATATGAAATCAAGCTGAAAAGGCGTGTGCGGTATGAGCAGTTGGGAAGTAAGCCTGTGGAAATTAATATTTATTTAAGCCCAACAGCTGCACTGATATTCTGTTGGGCGACCGAAGGAAGTGCCTGTGGTGCTTCATTTCATTCAGCCCAACCTACAGGGCTGGTGTTTCAATAAAGGCTCGGGTGATTTGGGGGGGATGCCAGTGCAGCAGCCGGATCTATTGCCGCACCAACAGTGATTCAGGTTGAGCTATTCCCTGCCAGTGGAAACAGGTCGAAGAAATTTCGGCTTGTCAATTGTGCAATATTTTCCAGCGAGTCGTTGCGCAGCGCCGCGATACACTCGGCGACCTCGCGCACATAGGCGGGCTGGTTGCTTTTGCCGCGATAAGGCATGGGCGCAAGATAGGGGGAATCGGTTTCCACCAGCATACGATCCTCGGGCACCTCGCGGGCGACTTCTTTCAACTCCTGTGCGCTGTTAAAGGTGACGATACCGGAGAAAGAAATATAAAAGCCCAGATCCAGCGCGCGCCGTGCTGTTTCCCGATCCTCGACAAAACAGTGCATCACGCCGCCCACGTCACCGGCGCGTTCTTCTTCAAGAATACGCAGGGTGTCTTCACTGGCTTCGCGCATGTGAACAATCAGGGGTTTGCCGGTTATTCTGGCCGCCTGGATGTGATTGCGGAAACGCGCCTGTTGCCAGTCAGTATCGTCTTTTTTAGTCCGAAAATAATCCAGCCCGGTCTCACCGATGGCGACCACGTTTTCGTTGTCGGCGAGTCTGACCAGTTCATCCACATCGGGATCTCGCCCTTCCCGTTCGTTGGGATGCACGCCTACCGAGGCGGAAATAAAATCATACTTTCGCGCCGGTTCCAGCACGTCCTCAAGATGTTCCAGATTGATGCAGACGCAGAGCATGTGATCGACACCCTGCTCACGCGCATACGCAAGCGCACCATCAAGCTGGTTATCGAAGGGTTTTAGATCGAGTCGGTCGAGATGACAGTGGGAATCAACGAGGAACATCAGCGTGTATTTCGGTTGGTGAAAAAATTTGCGTGGCAAGCATAGCCTATGCAGTATGCAGAGGCCAGCAGAGTTACATCGTATGCGTCTGGCGATCTGATTTTAATGCGCCGGCGAGGTAGGTTTCAATCTTGGTGCGTGCGGTGCCGCCATCCTGCTCACTGAACTGTACGCCAATGCCGGCCGCGCGGTTACCCTGTGCGCCTTTGGGTGTAATCCAGACAATCTTGCCGGCCACCGGTAGTTTTTCCTTGTCGTCCATCAGGGTCAGAAGCATGAAAACTTCATCGCCCAGATTGTAGGTTTTATTGGTGGGAATAAACAGGCCGCCGTTTTTCACAAACGGCATGTAAGCCGCGTACAAGGCGCTTTTGTCCTTGATAGTCAGTGAAAGGATTCCCTGGCGTCCGCCCGGCTGCGCTGCATTCATCGATGAATCAACCCTGCATTATAGTTTTCTGTTTTGGCATATTTGCCCAATGAATAAGTAATGATTCGATAACGGAAAGCGGGTTTACCTGCGTCATCAGCTGAAGCGCCTCTGTAATCCGATCCAGATAGATATACAGTTTCTGTACTTCGACATCCCCACACAGAGATTGTAGCACTTTTTTATACTCGATATTATCTGCAAAGCTGGCCGGAACCTGCCGCAAACGAATCATATCGCTGACCCAGCCATGCAGGTATTTTATCGGCATCGGTTGCTCAAGCTTTAACCATTCCCCGGCGACTTTAACGGGATCAAGCCGACCTTCGGCCAGCCCGGCCAGCGCTTCGAGCAGGGACTGGCGCAGTGCGGGTCGATCTTTTTCGGCATCAGCCAGCGCGATCAGCGGCGCGCCGTTGGCGATGGCCAGCAAATCCTGCGCAGCATCCGGATTGCCGCCGTTTTCCAGCAGTTTCCCTGCCAGCCAGTTCTGCGCGATGACGCTGTCCGGCATGTTAAAGCGCAATAACTGGCATCGGCTGCGAACCGTGGCCGGCAGGCGGGAAAGCTGTTCGGTCAATAGCATGATCAGCGTCTTTGCCGGGGGTTCTTCCAGGGTTTTCAGCAGACTGTTGGCGGCCGCTATATTCATCGCGCCTGCTGAGCGGACAACCACCACCTTGTAGCCCCCGGCATGGCTGCTCAGGCCGATATCCGCAATCAGGGCGCGGATCTGGTCGATCTTGACCGGCCCGCCTTCCTTTTCCGGCTCGACCACATGACTGTCCGGGTGATTGTCCGCGGCATACAGCAGACAGGCGGAACAACGACCACAGGCCAGCCCGTCTGCCTGATTCTGCTGGCAAAGCAGCGAACGGGCGAACTCGGCGGCAAAATCCGCCTTGCCCGTTCCGCTCGGGCCGTGCAGCAGGAGCGCGTGCGGCAGGCTGTCCTGCGCCAGCCGCTCAGCCAGATTGCGCCAGTGTGTTTCCTGCCAGGGATAATATCCAGTCATGATGATTCAAGCACGGTGTCCAGAATGTCGCGGATCTGCGCCTCTACCACCGCCAGTGGCGGCTCGGCATCCACCACCCGGAAACGCTCGGTGTATTTTTTCGCCCGCGCCAGATAGGCTTCCCGCACCCGTTCAAAAAAAGCCAGTTTTTCCTGTTCGAAACGATCCGGGGCGCTGCGTTTGCCCGCCCGTTCCAGCCCGGCGGCTACCGGCATGTCCAGCAACAGGGTCAGATCCGGCTGCAGACCGTCCTGCACCCACTGTTCCAGGATGGCGATGCGCGGCTCGGGAATGCCGCGCCCGCCGCCCTGATAAGCATAGGTGGCGTCGGTGAAGCGATCGCAGATCACCCACTTGCCGGCCGCCAGCGCCGGGCGAATGACTTCATCCAGATGCTGGGCGCGGGCGGCAAACATCAACAGCAGTTCGGTATCGCTGCACATGGCCGTGTTTTTCGCATCCAGTAACAGGTTGCGAATCGCCTCCCCCAGTTCGGTGCCGCCTGGCTCACGGGTCAGGAGCACGTCCTTGCCGGCATCAAGCAGATAATTTTCAATAAAGGCGATATTGCTGCTTTTGCCGACGCCCTCGCTGCCTTCGATGGTGATGAATTTTCCTGTCATTTGCGCTTGTCTTCGGCCCTGTAGGAGGAAAAGGAACGCTTGCGTCCCTTGAGCTGATATTTAATCACGGCCCGGTTGTGTTCTTCCAGCGTATCGGAAAAATAATGGCTGCCGTCGCCGCGGGCGACAAAATACAGCGCCTTGCCCGGCGCTGGCTGCAGTACCGCGTGGATAGCCGCCCGTCCCGGCAGGGCAATTGGCGTGGGCGGCAGACCATGGCGCCGGTAGGTGTTGTAGGGGGTATCGCGTTTCAGATCGGCGCGGCGGATATTGCCCTGATAGCGTTCACCCATGCCGTAGATCACCGTGGGATCGGTCTGCAGACGAATACCTTTTTGCAGCCGGCGGATGAAGACTCCGGCAATCGCCGCCCGTTCGCTGGCCAGCCCGGTTTCCTTCTCGACAATGGAAGCCAGAATCAGGGCTTCATAAGGAGTTTTCAGTGGCAGGCCCACAGCTCGTTTTTCCCATTCCTGCGCCAGATAGCTTTCCATTGCCGCATAGGCGCGACGGAGAAAATCGACATCGCTGATGCCGCGGGGAAAATGCCAGGTGTCGGGTAAAAAGCGGCCTTCCGGGTGTTGATCCGGGTGACCGATAGCAGTCATGATCTCGGCATTATCAGCATCATTTAAGGTATGCTTTATCTGCGGATGGGCCGTGATCGCATCCATCATCTGCCGAAAGGTCCAGCCTTCGACAATGGTCAGCGCATGCTGCACCACCTTGCCATCAACAAGCTGCTGGTAAAATTCCCTCGGCGTCGCGCCCGCGTTGATTCGGTATTCACCCGCGCCAATACGATCGGCGTTCCCCTGCAGGCGTGCATACCAGAGCAAATAGCGCGGCCTGCCCAGCAGGCCCTGTTGCGCCAGATCACGCGCCACGCGGGTGAGATTTGCACCGGGTTCCAGGCTATAGTTGAACGCACTATCGGTCATCGGCGTCTGCAAAAAAAGCCGGTAATCATTCCACAACCAGCCGCCGCCAACAGTCGCGGCCAGCACAAGCAGGGCAAGAAATCGGTAAACCAGTTTAGACATGAATAAACGGATAGTCCCGGTTGATCAACATTTGCAGGCGGCGGCTGATATCGCCCACGGCAAATGTCTGTTCATCGATCCTGTTCACCGGCCAGATGCCGATAAGGCTGTTAGTAAGAAAAATCTCATCGGCCTCACACAGATGGTCTTTTGTTATATTCGTAAGCCTGACTGTCATGCCCGCGTTGCGGGCAAGTTCAAGGATAGTCTGCCGCATAATACCGGCCACGCCGCAGGCAGACAAATCAGGCGCATAAAGAATAGCATTTTGCACCATAAACAGGTTACTCATCGTGCCTTCGATCACGTTTCCGTTTTCATCCAGCATCAGGCCCTCGGCAATCTGTGCATCCTGCCATTCGTTACGCGCCAGCACCTGTTCCAGGCGGTTGAGATGCTTGAGTCCGGCCAGGGCCGGTTGCCGCGCCAGCGTGATGTTACAAAAACGAACCTGCACCCCCTCCCGCTCATTCTGTTGCGGATAGTCCGGCCAGGGATGGCGCATAAATATACGGTTGGGCTGTACGGGATCAGGATAACGATAGCCCCGCCCGCCTTCGCCACGGCTTAAGATCAACTTCAGCACTGCACGCTTTTCATGCTGGACAAGCGCCTGTGCTTCGGCCTGCAGGAGTGTTCTATCCGGAACGGGCAATTGCAGCCGCTGGCAACCTTGCTGCAGGCGCTGCATGTGCGCATCCCAGAACGGACAGGCTCCATCGATTACCGCCATGGTTTCAAACAGGCCATCGCCATACTGAAGGCCGCGATCAAGAACACTGATGCTGTCAGCCGACTGTCCGTTGATCAGAATACTCATGCCTGCGCCTCGATGGCCAGCAGCATGCCACGGGCCTTGTGCGCGGTTTCCTGCAGTTCTTTTTGCGCATCTGAATCGGCCACCAGCCCGGCACCGGCGCGCAGGGTGATATAATCTTCATCCAGCGTAATCGTACGAATCAGGATATTCAGATCCATGTCGCCGTTGAGATTGAGGTAGCCCATCGATCCGGTATAGGCGCCGCGCGCTTCCTGTTCCAGTTCGGCGATGATCGCCATGCAGCGCTCCTTGGGACAGCCGGTGATGGTGCCGCCGGGAAAGACCGCGCGAATCACCTGTGCAGGTGAAACATCTTCACGTAACTGCCCACACACGTTGGAGACAATATGATGTACATGGGCATAGGATTCCATCGCCATCAGTTCATCGACCTCGATACTGCCGGGCTGACAGATTCGGCCCAGATCATTGCGCTCCAGATCAATCAGCATGATGTGTTCGGCGCGCTCTTTCGGGTGTGCGATTAATTCGGATTTCAACGCCTGATCATGGCCACTGTTTGCGTGGCGTGGCCGGGTGCCGGCAATCGGCCGTGTTTCCACCCGGCGGCCACACACTCTGACCAGCCGCTCCGGTGAAGAGCTGATCACTGTCAGACCCTGCAGATGGGCGAGGCCGGAAAACGGCGCGGGGTTCTGTTGACACAGATGCCGGTAAAGAACGGTTGCATCGAGTTTTGGGGTTGTTTTTGCCTGCCATTTGCGCGACAGGTTGACCTGAAACACATCGCCTTCATAAATGTAGCGTTTGACGCGTTGCGTATGTTGCAGATAGCGGGACTCAGGATCAGCCCGCATCGTTATACTTTCACTGTCATCAGCACTGCTACCGATATTTTCACTGGATGCGCGATCCAGATCGGCCAGCAGCGTATTCATTCGCTTCGCATCAGCGGATTCGTTAACTAACAGTGTTTCATTTTTCAGGCGATCATTGATGATGGCGGCGGGAATACGCACGGCCTCAGCCACAGGCTGACCGGCCGCTGCCTGAGGCAGGCGCAGGCGCGTTTCAATCTGTCCCGCCAGTTCATAACCCAGATACATAAACCAGCCGCCCTGGAACGGCAGCGTCGAATCGTCTGATTCATGACAGCTCAATTCCTGCCGCCACCAGTCATCCAGTGCGGCAAGAAAGTCATGTTGCTGCCCGGCATGCCGGCCTTCAAGACCGCCGTCCGAGTTCAGTCGCAGACGTTGGCCGGGAAAGGCGAACAATATATCGTAACGCGCATTCGCCGCCTCGCCACCGCCGGCGCTGCTTTGTAACAGAAAGGGATAACGTTCGGAATTGGACTGCTGAATAGCAGACAGATCAGAAAGACCGGATCGTCGTTGAATGAAGGTTTCAGATTGCGCTTTCAACGCGAAAACCAAATTGTAGGTTGGGCTGAGCGGAGCGAAGCCCAACAAGCCAGCATACGATGTTGGGCTTCGCTCCGCTCAGCCCAACCTACCTGTTTATTCAACAAATTGTTCAAGTCGCCATACAATATTGGGCTTCACCCTGTGCGATCAGGGCTCAGCCCAACCTGCCGGATCATGCGCTAACCCAGTTTACTGAATACCAGCGTGCCGTTGGTGCCGCCAAAACCAAAGGAGTTGGACAGGGCAACGTCAATTTTCATTTCCCGCGCGGTATCCGGCACGAAATCCAGATCGCATTCCGGATCCTGGTTAAAGATGTTTATTGTCGGCGAGGCGACCTGATCGCGAATACAGAGAATAGTGAAAATGGCTTCCAGTCCACCGGCTGCGCCCAGGGCATGACCGGTCATGGACTTGGTGGAACTCATCGCCAGTTTGTAGGCGTGATCGCCAAACGCGCCCTTGACCGCATCCACTTCAGCCTTGTCACCGGCCGGGGTCGAGGTGCCGTGGGCGTTGATGTAATTTATTTCATCCGGATTAATGCCGGCGTTTTTCATCGCCACCTGCATGCAGCGTTTGGCGCCTTCGCCGCCTATGGAAGGCATGGTCATGTGATAGGCGTCGCCGCTCATGCCATAACCTGTGATCTCGGCATAAATTTTTGCGCCGCGTTTTTTCGCGTACTCATACTCTTCCAGCACGACTACACCGGCGCCGTCGCTGAGGACGAAACCGTCTCGATCGACATCCCAGGGACGGCTGGCGGTTTGAGGATCATCATTGCGACTGGACAGCGCGCGCGCCGCGGCAAAGCCGCCCAGCGCCGTGGGACCGGTTGATTTCTCCCCGCCACCGGCAATCATCACATCGGCATCACCGTATTCGATGATTCTTGCGGCATCGCCGATACTATGGGTCGCCGTCGCACAGGCTGTCACCAGGGCGATGTTCGGACCTTTCAGGCCATACATGATCGACAGATTACCCGAGATCATATTGATGATGTTACTCGGAATAAAGAAGGGTGATATTCGCCGCGGGCCGCCCTTGAGATAGGCGTTGTGGCCTTTCTCAATACCCGGCAGACCACCGATGCCGGAACCGATGGCTACGCCGATACGCTCGGCATTGGCGTCCGTGACTTCCAGACCGGCGTCCTCGATCGCTTCCTTTGCCGCGGCCAGACCATAATGGATAAAAGGATCCATTTTTTTGGCTTCTTTGGCTGAGAGCACAGTACTGACGTCAAAGTCTTTCACTGCGCCGCCAAAGCGAGTGGAAAACTCGCTCGCGTCAAATTCGGTAATCATACTGATCCCGCTTTTGCCTGCAAGGATGTTTTCCCAGGATGTTTTCACATCCAGTCCCACTGGCGAGACCATGCCCATACCAGTCACTACAACGCGACGCTTTGCCATCTTCCTTCGATCCGTTTTTGTAAAAATAGATAAGGCCGCACCACAGATGACTGCGGCGCGGCCTGATATTGAATTACTCTCGCGAAATTAGCTATGCGAATTGATGTAGTCGATAGCTTCCTGGACGGTGGTAATTTTCTCTGCATCCTCATCCGGGATTTCAGTTTCAAATTCTTCTTCCAGAGCCATTACCAGCTCTACGGTATCCAGCGAGTCTGCGCCCAGATCGTCAACAAAAGAAGCTTCCTTGGTCACTTCATCGGCCTTTACGCCCAGTTGCTCAACAACGATCTTTTCTACGCGTTCTTCAACACTGCTCATTCGATTTATCCTCTGTTATTAAAAAAAGTTCATATCACCAGAACTCTGCGGTGGCCTATTGTATTGAAAACCTCAACCGGTTTCCACAATCTGCAAGCGATTATCAGCAGTAGAACCGCAAAAAATCGCCTATTTATTAACCAAATACAGGGCTAATTCCGCTGCTCCAGCCTGATTACGCTCAGGCCATGTACATACCACCATTCACATGAATCGTCTCACCGCTGATGTAGGCGGCTCCCGGCGAGGCCAGAAATGCCACAGCTTTGGCAATGTCTGCCGGGTCGCCGAGACGGCCCAGTGGGATCTGAGCCTTCAGCGCATCACGCTGGGCTTCCGGCAGGTTGCGCGTCATGTCGGTATCAATAAAGCCCGGCGCCACTACATTGACGGTTATGCCGCGGGAGCCGACTTCGCGCGCAAGCGACTTGGAAAAACCGATCACACCCGCCTTGGCCGCGGCATAATTGGATTGTCCGGCATTGCCCATTACCCCCACCACCGAAGCGATGCTGATAATACGCCCCTTGCGCGCCTTCATCATGGCCCGCAGCACGGACTTGCTCAGGCGGAAAATAGAACTCAGATTGGTATCCATAATGGCCTGCCATTCTTCCTCTTTCATGCGCATGAGCAGGTTGTCGCGGGTGATGCCGGCATTGTTGATCAGGATCGAGGGGGCGCCAAAGTCATCCGTCGCCTGCTTGAGCGCGGCATTGATACTGGCCTGATCGGTCACATTCATGACAATGCCGCAGCCTTTTATATCGTTTTCTTTCAGATAGTTAGATATTTTTTCTGCACCTTTTTCTGAAGTCGCGGTGCCCAGCACCACGGCCCCGTTGCGGCCCAGTTCGAGGGCAATTTCCCTGCCGATTCCCCGGCTGGCGCCGGAAATAAATGCAATTTCGTTTTCAAACGTCATGGTTTTCTCTTCCTTTGTAGCTTCCTAGTTTTCCAGCGCACTGTCGAGGGTATCGGGATCAGAGACAGCCTGCGCCGTCATGCCGCGCTCAATGCGCTTGTTCAATCCCGCCAGCACCTTGCCGGGGCCGCATTCGATCAGACGATCAATCCCGTCAGCAGCCATTTTGCGAATCGTTTCCACCCAGCGCACCGGACTATGCAACTGCTTGACCAGCGCCGCGCGAATAGCCTCAGCGCTGCTCTCGGCCTGCACATCCACATTATTGATCACCGGGATCGTGGGTTCACGTATTTCTATGTCCGCCAGGATCTGAGCCAGTTTCTCCGCCGCCGGCTTCATCAACGCACAATGCGATGGCACGCTGACCGGCAATATCAGCGCCCGTTTGGCACCCCTGTCTTTGGCGACCTTCACCGCGCGTTCCACGGCGGTCTTTTGCCCCGCCACGACCACCTGTCCCGGTGAATTGAAATTCACCGCCGCCAGCACTTCACCTTCGCCAGCCTCTTCACAAACCTGGCGTACAACATCATCTTCCAGCCCCAGTATCGCGGCCATTGCGCCCTCACCGGCCGGCACGGCTTCCTGCATCAGGCGGCCACGCTCGGCCACCAGTTTCACCGCATCGGCAAAATCCAGCGCCCCGGCGCAAACCAGCGCGGTGTATTCACCCAGACTGTGACCGGCCATCAGTTCAGGCCTGGCCCCACCCTTCGCCTGCCAGATACGCCACACAGCCACACCCGCACTAAGCATAGCTGGCTGGGTCACATCGGTCTGATTCAGTTTCTCTGCCGGGCCATTTTGAACCACATCCCAGAGATCGTAACCCAGCGCCTCAGATGCTTCTTTAAATGTAGCTTCCACTTCAGGGTATTGTTCAGCCAGCGCCTTCAGCATACCTACAGACTGAGAACCCTGACCGGGAAAAACAAACGCTAATGACATTGTGTGCCTCTTAATATAATTTTTTCCAACGCGAAAACATAGAATCTAACGCAAAGGCGCAGAGACGCAAAGGGCGCAAAGTTTTTATTGATAGTTCACCTTCAGGCGAACCTGTGCGGCTGAAGCCGCATCTACAATAGTACTTCGCAGCAAGCTGCTGGGAATTAAACCCACAGAGAGTGAATTATTTATTCTTTGCGTCTCTGCGCCTTTGCGTTGATAAGATTTTACGTCTTCGCGCCTTTGCGTTAGATTCTAAATCTAATACTTCAACAGCGCCGAGCCCCAGGTAAAGCCGCCGCCAAACGCTTCCAGCAACAGCATTTCGCCGCGCTTGATGCGGCCATCGCGTACGGCGATATCCAGTGCTAATGGAACCGAAGCCGCCGAGGTGTTGCCGTGCTCATCGACGGTGACCACGACGTTATCCAGCGACATCCCCAGTTTTTTAGCGGTCGCATTGATAATGCGAATATTGGCCTGATGCGGTACCAGCCAGTCGATCATGGATTTGTCCATATTGTTGGCGGCCAGGGTTTCATCGACGATGCGCCCGAGTGTATTCACGGCCACCTTGAATACTTCATTGCCACGCATTTCTATGAACGCTTCACCGGCCTTGAATTTGTCCGGGTTTTCGGAAATTCCACCATGCACGGTCAGCAGATCCTTGTGCTGGCCATCGGCATGCATGTGTGTCGATAAGATACCGGCTTCCTCACTCGCAGAAAGCACGACCGCACCTGCGCCATCACCAAACAGAATGCAGGTGCCGCGATCGCTCCAGTCAACAATATTGGAGAGGGTTTCCGCCCCCACTACCAGCGCATGTTTCGCTTTGCCCGTAGTGACAAACATATCGGCAACACCCAATGCATAAACAAAGCCGGTGCATACCGCCTGCACGTCGAAGGCCGGGCAACCGTGAATACCCAGTCGCTCCTGCAATAAACAGGCGGTACTGGGAAACACGCGATCGGGCGTGGTCGTGGCAATAATGATCAAATCAATATCATCATTATTGATCCCCGCAGCATCAATGGCATTGAGTGCGGCCTGCTCGGCCAGGTCACAGGTCGTCTGGCCTTCACTGATATGACGTTTTTTGATTCCGGTGCGTTCTGTGATCCACTGATCCGTGGTATCGACCATTTTTTCCAGATCGGCATTGGTCAGTATTTTTTCCGGCAAATAGCTACCGGTTCCGGCTATGTGTGAATAGTTCAAATCGCCACCTCATTACCAGTCGGCTTGACTAACTGGTTTTCCAGTTGCTTTGTGATAAGTTCGGGTACGTTCTTTCTGATTTCGATAACCGCCTCAGAAATAGCATTTGCAAACGAATGCGCATCAGCGCTGCCGTGACTCTTGATCACCGTACCCTGTAGGCCGAGAAAGCTGGCGCCGTTATATTCCCGTGGATCAATGCGTTTGCGTAAGGCCCGTAATACCGGCAAAGCGATAAGACCGCTGAGCATGGTCAACGGATTGCGTTTGAATTCCTGCTTCATGTAGTAGCTGATCATCTTGGCCACCCCTTCCGTTGTTTTAAGCATCACATTGCCAACAAAGCCGTCGCAGACGACCACATCGGCATCGCCCTTGTAGATGCCGTCACCTTCCACATAACCGATATAGTTCAACTTGCTGTTCGCCAGCAGCTCGGCGGCCTGCTTAACCTGCTCGTTACCCTTGATCGCTTCTTCACCAATGTTCAGCAATCCCACACTGGGCCGTTCATTGCCGTCAACCGCCGTCGCCAGCGCCGCGCCCATTACCGCAAACTCGAACAGGCCCTGTGCACTGGTATCGACGTTGGCGCCCAGATCCAGCACATGTGCATGACCGTTCTTCATGTTCGGCAGCATGGTGCAGATAGCAGGACGATCCACGCCCGGTAGCATTTTCAGAACAAAGCGGGCGGTGGCCATCAGCGCACCCGTATTACCGGCGCTAACACAGGCCTGTGCCCGGCCTTCCTTAACCATGTTGATCGCTACGCGCATGGATGAATTCTTTTTGCCCCGCAATGCCTGAGCAGGCGGTTCAGCTGAAAGCACAACCTGGGAAGCATGCTGGATTTGCAGGCGTTCAGAAGGCGAACAACCATTTTGCCTGAGAACTTTCGTCAGTTCTTCTTCATTACCAACAAGAATGAGGGTCAGGGAAGGATGCAGTTTAAGCGCCTTGATGGCCGCCGGTACGGTCACTCCGGAACCGAAGTCACCCCCCATGGCATCAAGTGATATAGTAATGCTGTTATTCGTCATCCAGTATAATTTTATTTAATTGATAGTCTTGTAAATAAAACAACGGGACATGATTCTCACCATGTCCCGTCTGTCTGCCCAGTCAGTTATCCAGACGCCCGTTATCCCGAGAAGGGACACAGCCACTGAGCGGATAAACTTAGCAACTGAAACTATTCTTCTTCGACTTCAATTACTTTGCGACCACGATAAAAGCCGTCAGCACTGACGTGATGACGCAGATGGGCCTCACCGGTGGTGGGTTCAATCGAGACTGCGCGACCTGTCAGCGCATCGTGTGAGCGACGCATTCCACGTCTGGATGGAGTTTTACGATTCTTCTGTACCGCCATGATAATTCCTCATTCACTTTAAATGTTTGGCAAACCCCGGAAAGTCTCCCGGGTTTACTCGGATTTCTTCAGTCCGGCCAGAACGCTGAAAGGATTTTCCCGCTCCTGCGACCGAGTTTCGCGGCCTGCCGATTCATCCGCCATATTCGATTGCAGCGCCGATACCGGACATTCATTCTCAACGTGGCGGGGAATCTGCGGCAGAGCCAGCATGATTTCATCCTCCAGCAGTTGCAACAAATCGACCTGCCCGCCCTCAACCCGGACTGGCTCCAGCCCGGTCGGAATCTGCTCGACTCCGGCATCACTGCGAGCGAAACCCAGTGCCAGAACGGTATCGACATCAACATGCATCGGTTCCAGACAACGCTGGCACACCAGATCCAGACTGGTTTGCAACCGACCCTGCAGGCTGGAAACCCCCAGAATATCAACCGCAAAAGCCAGGCTGATCGCGACCGTTCCCTCAGACTGGTACAACATTGCAGACAGCCGTTTCATCTGCGCCAGGGGCAGGGTCGATTCAAGCTCGACCGCATCATGCGCAAAACGAAAGGGATCAACCCGAAACGGAAGCCGCTGACGCTCTTTTTCACGCCCTGTTGTCATAGCCCGCGGATTCTATAGGTGTGCGCCGCCTGTGTCAAAAATTCCTTGAAAATCCGCCTGTTCCGAGCTATATCATATTTCGGCCCGTTCCGGCTTGACAGCCTGCTCAGATTTACTTAAACCTGAATCCTGGTTTCATGACAACGTATAACACGGATCCTTGTTCTCATATGAGAATCAAGCGCTTGCAGGCTGCAGCTGAAATGTCTGCAGGGGAAAAAAACGCAAATTCAGGTTATACAACGAGTTGATTTTACAGTGAAAAACTGCCTCGGGATAGAGAATATCGAATGATAAAGAAGATCCTTATCGCAAACCGGGGTGAAATCGCCGTCCGCATCGTCCGCGCCTGTGCCGAAATGGGGATTAAATCCGTGGCGGTCTATGCCGAGGCCGATCGCTACGCTCTGCACGTAAAAAAAGCCGATGAGGCCTACAGTCTGGGGCCGGACACCGTAGCCGGCTACCTCAATGCTCACCGGCTGGTCAATCTTGCTGTTGCCGCCGGTTGCGACGCCCTGCATCCCGGCTACGGCTTTCTCTCGGAAAACCCGGAACTGGCCGAGATCTGCGCCCGGCGCAACATCCGCTTCATTGGCCCCTCAGCCGAGGTCATTCGCCGCATGGGGGATAAAACCGAGGCGCGCCAGGCGATGCGTGAAGCCGGGGTGCCTGTTACCCCCGGCAGTGACGGCAACCTTGCCAATCTGGAGGAAGCCCTGCAGCTGGCCGAGGAAATCGGCTATCCGGTGATGCTCAAAGCCACCTGTGGCGGGGGCGGACGCGGTATTCGCTGCTGCCGGAGCCGCGATGAACTCAGCCGCGCTTTTGACCGGGTCATTTCCGAGGCAGAAAAAGCCTTTGGCCGGGCCGAGGTTTTTCTGGAAAAATTCATCGCCAGCCCGCGCCACATCGAAGTGCAGATACTGGCCGACAGCCACGGCAACGTGATTCACCTGTTCGAGCGTGACTGCTCCATCCAGCGCCGTCACCAGAAACTGCTGGAAATCGCACCCTCACCCCAACTCAGCGACGCACAACGCGAGTACATCGGCGATCTCGCCGTTCGCACCGCCAAAGCCGTAGACTACACCAATGCCGGGACAGTCGAGTTTCTGCTCGATGCGGAGGACAATTTCTATTTTATGGAGATGAACACCCGTCTGCAGGTTGAGCATCCCGTCACCGAAGCCATTACCGGCATCGACATCGTGCGCGAACAGATTCGTATCGCCGCGGGGCTGCAACTGGGCTACCAGCAAAGCGGGGTACAACGCCGTGGCTACGCCATGGAGTTCCGCATCAACGCCGAAGATCCGCAAAATGATTTCCTGCCCAGCTTCGGCCGCATCACTCGCTATTTCGCCACCGGCGGGCCAGGAGTGCGCACCGACGGCGCAATTTATACCGGCTATGAGATCCCGCCCTACTACGACTCCATGTGCGCCAAACTGATCGTCTGGGCGCTGGACTGGGATTTGCTTATCGACCGCGCCATTCGCGCCCTGCGTGATATCGGCGTCTATGGCATCAAAACCACGATTCCCTTTCACCTGGAAATTCTGAAATCCGCAGATTTTGAAACCGGAGAATTCGACACCAGTTTTATCGAGACCCACCCGGAACTGCTGAATTATTCACTCAAACGTTCCAGTCGCCAGGCCGCCGCCGCGATTGCCGCCGCGATTGCGGCGAACATGGGGCTTTAGACAGGGCTATATTTTAACGCAGAGGACGCAGAGGCGCGGAGGGCGCAAAGAAATTATTTTTAAACCATTCTGAACATTTTCTGTGAGCCTGGTTGAATTGCTGAGGATTTAATTCCCCATCGCCTGCGGCAGGGTGGTTTATTTTTTTATCTCTGCGTCCTCCGCGCCTCTGCGTCCTCTGCGTTAAATAACGATTTTAAATCCAAGGAAACGACACTCATGCCACAGATCAAAGTTACCGAAACGGTTCTGCGTGATGCCCATCAGTCACTTATCGCTACGCGCATGCGTATCGAAGACATGCTGCCTGTCTGCGAGAGACTGGACAGGGCGGGCTTCTGGTCACTGGAAATGTGGGGCGGCGCCACCTTCGATGCCTGCCTCCGTTTTCTCAAGGAAGATCCCTGGGAGCGTTTGCGCAAACTGCGGGAAGCCCTGCCCAACACCCAGCTGCAAATGCTGCTGCGCGGACAGAACCTGCTTGGCTACCGGCATTATTCCGATGACGTGGTATGCGACTTTGTCGAACGCGCAGCGGATAACGGCATGGATATATTTCGCATTTTCGATGCCATGAACGATGCGCGCAATCTGCGCGTTTCTATTGAAGCCGTTAAAAAAGCGGGTAAACACGCCCAGGGCGCGATCTGTTACACCACCTCCCCGGTACACACGCTTGCGCATTTTGTTGAACTGGGCAAAGAAATGGAATCAATGGGCTGCGACAGCATTGCCATCAAGGACATGGCCGGTCTGCTGACACCACATGTCACCGCCGAACTGGTGCGCTTACTGGTAGATGCCCTGAACGTGCCGGTGCATCTGCACTGCCATGCCACCGCCGGACTGGCCAGCATGTGTCAGTACAAGGCGGTTGAAAACGGCGCTGTCGGCATCGACACCGCCATTTCGGCTTTCTCCGGCGGCACCTCTCACCCACCGACCGAAAGTATGGTCGCTGCATTCAGGGACACCGAATACGACACCGGACTGGATTTACCGTTGTTGCAGGAAATCGGCTTTTATTTTTACGAAGTGCGAAAAAAATATCATCAGTTCGAAAGTGAATACACCGCGCTTGATACACGAGTGCAGGTCAACCAGGTACCGGGGGGCATGATTTCCAATCTTTCTGTTCAACTCAGGGAACAGGGCGCCCTGCCCCGAATGAATGAGGTGCTAAAGGAAATCCCGCGTGTGCGTAAAGAGCTCGGCTATCCGCCGCTGGTCACACCCACTTCACAAATTGTCGGCACCCAGGCGGTAATGAATGTACTCTCGGGTGAGCGTTACAAAACCATAACCAATGAGGTCAAACTTTATTTACAGGGCCGTTACGGAAAAGCCTGGGGGAAGATAAGTCCGCAGGTTCAGCACATGGCGATTGGCAATGAAGATGTCATCGACTGCCGCCCGGCGGATTTACTCAAGCCGGAAATGAAAAAACTGAAAAAAGAAATCGGCACAGCCGCGCATAGTGATGAAGACGTGCTGACCTATGCGATGTTCCCTGATATTGGCAAGGATTTCCTTGAACAGCGTAATAACAACAGCCTGATCCCTGAACCGCTGGAACCCGCCGATGCCGAAGTCGCTCATCGCAAGGCAGCGACCGACTTCAACATTACCATGCACGGTGAAACCTACCACATAAAAATCACCGGCACCGGCTATCCGAAACAGCATCTGCGGCCCTATTACCTTACTGTCGATGGTGTGCCTGAAGAACTAATGCTTGAATCACTGGATGAAATCAGCCTCGGCGGTAATGGCGAAGAAACACATCACCTTCCAGGCAAGCGTCCGCGCGCCTCAAAACCCGGCCATGTCACCACCTCGATGCCCGGTTCTATTGTCGAGGTACTGGTTAGCGTCGGTGATCCGGTCAAGGCCGGCGATCCCGTACTGATTACCGAAGCTATGAAAATGGAAACCGAAGTACAGGCGCCGGTTAGCGGAGAAGTAAAACTCATCCATGCGGTCAAGGGAGAAAGTGTCACCCCTGATGAAGCCCTGATTGAGATTGAATAAAAAACGAATAACCCGTAGGTTGGCGCTGAGCAACGCGAAGCCCAACACAATCAAATAGCATATAAAGCCATGACCGTTGGGCTTCATTTCATTCAGCACCAACCTTGTAAACCAGCTCGGAAATTTATGACTCGGCTTTGGGCTCTTTTACTTCCGGTTTTTCAGCCGCTGTCTGCGCCTTATCCGTATTTTCACTGCGAGTGAAGACCTGCGTCATTTTGCCGCCTTCACTGTTGCCGCCTGCAGAGCGCGCCGGTTTTGATGCTGCAGGTTTATCTGCGGGTTTGATCTCGCTTTGCTTAACCTCAGCCTTCACCGTTGATGATGATGGCTGGGCCTTGTTGGCGCTGCCGGCATCGGTCGCAACCGCCGGTTTCGGGGCTGTTTTTCCTGCATCCGTAGACGCCACGGTTTCAACCTGTTTCAGCTTTGTTTCTACCGGTCTGGTTTCTGCTGGTTTAGTCTCTACCGGTCTGGCCTTTGGCGTTTCATTACTTACAGCCTTCTCAGCTGCTGCAGGCTTGTTAGCCTGTGAATTATCCGTTTTACTCGCCGCGGGTTGCTCTGAAACAACACCTGAATTTTCAGCATTCTGGCTCTGATTCCGCTGTTGATCATCGGATGGTTTACGCCGCCGTCTGCCACCGCGGCGACCACGACGGCTGCCGGAACCCGCTTCACGATTCTGTGTCGATGCACTCTGTTCGTCCGGCCCTTTGCCTGCTTCATTTGCTGCGCCTTTGTCTTGCACATTTTGATCTCGGGCCTGGTTTCGAGGCTGATTGCGTCCGGAGGAACGGCCTGATTTTCGTGCAGTATTTTTTTCCTGCTGCTCTTCGTTGCGCTGGTCCTTGCGTTGAGTTGCCGGGCGTTGAGCAGCCGGGCGGCGTTGAGAACCCTGTTCATTTCTTCTGCCCGCATTACGGGAGCGACCTGACTGAGGTTTACGCTGGCGCCGCTGACCGGATTCCGTGCTGCGCGCAGCCGGTTTCCGGGTTTCAGGAGCAGGCTGTTCTTCACCCGTGGCGAACAGAGAGTTCCAGAGTTTGACGATCAAACCAGGCTGTTCCTGATCAGGTGTGGATGATGGAGGCCGCGGTGTAGCCGGTGCGATAGATTTTACCGCCGGGATTTCTGCAGGTTTATGGGATTCTTTTCCAGCAGCGCGTGAGTCAGCCGAGGTATCCAGCTTTTTCACCATTTCATAACTTTGACGCCGTTCCTCTTCGGGAATATCTTCCTCGCGTAAACGTTGAACTTCATAATGTGGTGTTTCGAGGTTCTTATTGGGGATCAGCAACAGCTTTATTTCCTGACGCTTTTCAATTTCAGACAATACGTCACGTTTTTCATTAAGCAGGAAGCTGGCGACATCTACCGGCACCTGGGCGACTACCTGCGCCGTGTTTTCCTTCATCGCTTCTTCTTCCAGTACGCGAAGAATAGAAAGCGACAGGGACTCGACGCCGCGGATACTGCCCTGACCGCTACAGCGCGGGCAGACGTTCTGGCTGGACTCACCCAGTGACGGACGCAGACGCTGACGGGACATTTCTAACAACCCAAAGCGGGATATACGACCGACCTGTACCCGCGCACGATCCACCTTGAGGGCGTCGCGCAGGCGATTTTCAACTTCACGCTGATTGCGGCTTGGCCCCATATCAATGAAATCAATCACCACCAGTCCACCCAGATCACGCAGGCGCAACTGGCGGGCGACTTCATCGGCCGCCTCAAGGTTGGTGTTCAGAGCGGTTTCCTCGATATCACTGCCCTTGGTCGCCCGGGCCGAGTTGATATCAATGGAAATCAGCGCTTCAGTATGGTCAATCACCAGAGCGCCGCCGGAAGGCAGGCGAACTTCACGCTGAAAGGCCGACTCAATCTGGGATTCAATCTGATAGCGGGTAAACAGCGGTACCGGATCAGAATACAGCTTTACCTTGCTCAGGTTGTGCGGCATAACTTGAGACATGAAATCGCAGGCCTGCTGATAGACTGTTGGCTCGTCGATAATGATTTCAACGATGTCATTACGCAGATAGTCACGGATGGCGCGGGTGATCAGGCTACTTTCCTGATAAATGAGAAACGGCGCCGGTTTTTTCTGCGCTTCCCCATCAATAGAGCGCCACAGGCTGACCAGATAATCCAGGTCCCACTGCAGCTCTTCAATATTTTTACCCAGACCCGCCGTGCGAATAATCAGGCCCATATCAGAAGGAATATCCAGCGCACTCAGCGCATCGCGCGCTTCAGATCGTTCAGAGCCTTCGATTCGACGAGAAACCCCGCCAGCTCGAGGGTTATTAGGCATAAGGACGGAATAGCGTCCAGCCAGACTGATAAAGGTAGTCAACGCCGCGCCCTTGTTTCCACGCTCTTCTTTGGAAACCTGGATGACCAGCTCCTGACCTTCGCGCACCACATCTTTAATATTGACCTTGCCGCCAGACTCGGCTGACTTGTCAAAATAGCTGCGGGAAATTTCCTTCAGTGGTAGAAAACCGTGGCGTTCCGCCCCGTAATCCACAAAAGCGGCTTCGAGACTGGGCTCGACGCGTGTAATTTTCGCTTTATAGATATTGGCCTTTTTACTGACCCGATGGGAGGTTTCGATATCCAGATCATAAATGCGCTGACCGTCGACCAGAGCAACACGCAACTCTTCTGGCTGAGTTGCATTAAACAACATTCTTTTCATTCTAAAGCCTTAATATATAAGGCGCTCGACCACTTCTCGATAAATTGATTACGTTTCTATCTGCCTGTGTAATAACTCGGAAGCGGTGCGTATGGACACCGCAAACTATATATGGACGTTGGTATTCCAGAGCTATCTCACGCACAAATTACCGGATGCGGGAGCGCAGTTAATTCATGCAGCATCGCCAAAAATGCCTATCCCTTTACCGGCGAGTTCAGCTGCTTGTTTTTCCTGTACCGTTTGTTTCACAAACCAAACGATTCAAAATCGGATCCAGTTTCTCTTTATCTCGGCGCGGTAATTGCCGCACAATTCTGGTGCGGTCTTCATGCCCAGGAGATATACATTTAACATAAATGCAATAAACCGGAATTTGGCCACTATATCAGTGTTCTGCAAGGGGTTCAATCTCTGCCTCAGAGCAGATCCATGTAAAAGAGCCTGAAAGTGGGTTGCCCCGCAGCCAGCAACATCCCTGCAGATTCGCCTTCCACCCTGCGGGCAGCATGAGACGAACAAATGCGGCTCATGGCGCCCACCCATCGGGTAAAATCGCACCTGCACAACAGGCTATGGGGAATTCACTCAAAGAAATTAAAATACTCTTAGCCGAACTTATTTATTGCTTATATTGTTTGCCCGTAGCTTAGCTGGCATACTTAATTTAAGTCTATTTAATTCCATGATCAGGTACAAACACGGCCATTGTATGGATACAGAACAAAGTAACGTCTTCGAAAAACACCCCAAAAAAACACTTGCCGTTATCATCCTGGCCGCCTTCATTCTTATGGATTTTACTGCGGCTGCGACATTAAAAGCACTGGGGAAATTTGAACCCAGCTATGTTCCGTCCAATGTTTTAGAAGCAACCTACCGAAAACAGGATCCGATATTTCACCATACGCTGTCCAGAAATATCGATTTCAACCAGGCTGAATGGGGGCGGCATTATTACACCATTCAGACAAATTCCCTGGGATTCAAGGACAGCGAAGTACGCGACATCCCTTTAAAAAGCAACAAAACAAGAATCCTGTTGATGGGTGATTCCTTTACCGAAGGCGTCGGCATTGAATTCAAGAATACCTTTGCCGGTATTCTCCAGCAGAGACTGGCGCAGAACGATATCGAAGTTTTAAATGCGGCAGTTTCGTCGTATTCACCGATTATTTATTTTCGTAAAACCCGGTATTTACTGGAAACCACCGGGCTTGAATTTGATCACCTTATAGTCTTCATCGATCTATCAGATATGGAAGATGAAGCAAAGGGATATAAATTTGATCAACAGGACAACGTCGTTTCCCGGCAAACAATTGCGGCTGTGGGGAAAACCAGCAACGACAGGCAGGCCGTAAAAAAGGAAACAAGCTTCAAGGAATTCATGACACAAAACACCGTCCTGTTGGGTCGCATACGCAACCTCTCGGGATGGCTGCGTAATAACCTGCGCCCCTGGAAGAAGTCTCTCAATCAACACCGAGGCATGTGGACACTGGATGACAAACTCTACGCAGACTACGGGGAAACCGGCCTGGCGCTGGCTGACCAGCATATGTCGCAACTAAAGACCCTTCTGGATCAGCATGGTATTTCACTGACCGTGGCGGTTTATCCCTGGCCAGACCAGATTTACCATCACGACATCGATTCCAGACAGGTCCGATATTGGCAGCAGTGGAGCAGGCGGAACAAAACCGGTTTTATCAACCTGTTCCCTGCTTTCATCAACAACAACCCATCCCCAGAACAAACCATTAAAACGCTGTTTATTCAGGGCGATGTGCACTGGAATAACAAAGGACATCAGCTGATCGCATCCCGCTTACTTGAGGCTCCACCATTTAGCCACAGGTAAATACGCCTGTTTGCCGATCAAAAGATCGCGAACCTGATTTCAGAACAACGTATAAATAAAGGGCGCCACAGCAGAGCCCTGGGATAATACAATCAAAGCGCCCAGCAACAACATAAATAAAATAATCGGTGCTAACCAGAATTTTTTACGCGCCCGCATAAATCCCCACAGGTCTTTTAACAGATCCAGCATCAATATGGCCTCTCGATATGTTCTTTTTCACTATTAGTTGATTTTATTCGATACGTATTCGTATTTTCTAATTTTCGTTTCAAAAGATCTTTTCCCATCAGCCGCACTATAAGGCCGGCAGGTAAAAACATGGCGTAAAACAGAATACTCAAAATAATACGCGTATTGATCCAGCCTAACACATGTCCAATTTTCATCCACAGGCGATAAACCGGATCCAGGCTTTTCGGATGTAATAGCGCCCAGGGGATTAACACGCCTGCAATAATCCATGGCCAATAAGGAATCCCTCGTTCAAATAACCAGGGCAGCAATAACCCAAAAAGGATCGCAAAGATCGCGCCTGTAATAATACCAAAATTACGTAATTCAGTTTTGTTCAGTGGAATCGTTTCTGACATGACAGTTAATCCAGGGCAAATTCGTTTTTCCAGTCATCTGTTTCATTCCAGACCGGCTGTTGTTTTTTATCAAGCAGGAAATTTTCCAGCACCAGATAATCCATTTCCGTGCGCATAAAACAGCGGTAGGCATCTTCCGGGCTGGCCACAATCGGTTCGCCACGAACATTAAATGATGTATTGATCACTATCGGGCAACCACTTTTCTGCTCACAATGGTCGATCAAATCATGGAAGCGCGGGTTCGTTTCCTGATGGATAGTTTGAATACGTGCAGAATAATCAACATGGGTAACAGCTGGAATTTCCGAGCGCGCAATATTCAGTTTATCGATACCGAAGAGTTCTTCCTGCTCTTCACTCATTTGAATGCGTTTATCTTTGGCGACCGGCGCCACCAGCAGCATATACGGACTTTTATGTTCTATCTCAAACCAGTCCGAAACCTTCTCCGCCTTGATTGCCGGTGCAAATGGCCTGAACGACTCCCTGTACTTGATTTTAAGGTTCATGATCGATTGCATTTTCCTGCTACGCGGATTACCTATTATAGAGCGTCCGCCCAGGGCGCGCGGCCCAAATTCCATAGGCCCATTGAACCAGCCAACAACATTGTCATTATGAATAATATCGGACAACTCCGGCATCAGCTGCGTATCGGGTAGCTCAGAATAACTGGCATTGATGCTATCCAGGTATTCACGAATTTCATCATTAGAGTAATAACGTCCCAGGTAAGAACCACGCATATGATCGTTCCGGTTATCGGAACTGCGCTCATTTTCCAGATACTCATGCCAGACGGTCAGAGCCGCGCCCAAAGCGCCACCGGCGTCGCCTGCAGCCGGTTGAATCCACAGCTCTTTAAATGGCCCTTCCCGTAATAAACGGCCATTGGCGACACAGTTCAATGCAACGCCACCCGCCAGACATAAATAATCAGCGCTCGTTTCTTTTTGTATCGCTGTGGCCAGTTGCAATACAATATGCTCGGTCACTTCCTGAATTGAGCGCGCGATATCCATTTCCTTTTGAGTTATTTCACTCTCAGGTTGACGTGGCGGACCAGCAAATAACCTGTTAAATTTATTATTGGTCATCGTCAGGCCCGTCGCGTAATTAAAATAACGCATATCAAGGCGGAAAGTTCCATCGTCCTTAAGGTCAATCAGATGTTCCATAATCAGATCAACATATTTGGGTTCACCATAGGGCGCCAGTCCCATGAGCTTGTACTCGCCCGAGTTGACCTTGAATCCCGTATAGTAGGTAAAAGCAGAATAAAGCAGCCCCAGTGAATGAGGAAAATTGATTTCCCACAGCGGCTCGAGTTTATTGCCCTCCCCCATCCAGACAGTGCTGGTCGCCCACTCGCCGACGCCATCCAGACAGAGTACCGCCGCCTTTTCATAGGGACTGGGGTAAAATGCCGATGCCGCATGGGAACGATGGTGATCATTGAATAAGAGAGGGGGAAGTTGTTTCTCACAAAGCCCGCCCATACGACATAATTCTTTTTTCAGGGTCGATTTCAGGTACAGTTTTTCCTTTAGCCAGACAGGCATGGCGGCCAGAAATGAACTGAATCCTTTTGGCGCATACGCCAGATAGGTCTCGATCAGACGTTCGAATTTAATTAATGGCTTGTCGTAAAAACAGACATAATCGACATCAGCAAGCGTAATATTTGCCGCATCAAGACAGCTCCTGATCGCATTTTCCGGAAAACCCGCATCATGTTTCTTGCGCGTAAACCGTTCTTCCTGCGCCGCCGCGCTAATCACTCCATCCTGAACCAGCGCCGCCGCGCTGTCATGGTAATATGCGGATATACCGAGGATATTCATCGTTTCCTGACACCTTGTTTGCATCTATCCTGTAAAATGCACGTTATTATATAGTAAATCCAGTTATTGGCTATGTATTATCCGGGCCTGCCCCGCTCTGCCCACACCATTCAGTCAGCAACATGCTAAAATGGACCCATGGAAAAGCCTGATAACAGAAACACCCCCTCAGAACAAAAAACCGGGGTTCGATTCGTGAGCATCAGTGACGATCAGGCCGGACAGCGTATCGATAATTTCCTGCTCGCACGGCTCAAGGGCGCGCCCAAAAGCCTGATTTACCGGATTCTGCGCAAAGGCGAGGTGCGGGTCAACAAGGGCCGGATCAAACCCCCTTACAAACTACAGGCCGGGGATAAAGTCCGTATTCCCCCGATAACGCTGACGAACAAACCGGCAACGACACCGAGCCGCTCCTCACTTGATGTAATTGCCGAAAATATTCTCTACGAGGACAAACGGCTGCTGGTGCTGAACAAGCCCAGTGGCTTTGCCGTGCATGGCGGCAGTGGCCTGAGTTACGGGGTCATCGAAGCCCTGCGTGCGCTGTTTCCCAGTGCGCCCTATCTGGAACTGGTGCATCGGCTGGATCGAGATACCTCTGGCTGCCTGCTGATTGCCAAAAAACGCAGCATGCTACGATTTCTACATGAGCAACTGCGGGAACATCGATTAAACAAACACTATCTGGCTCTGGTCAAAGGACTCTGGCAGGGCGGCAGACAGACGATCAACGCCCCCCTGCGCAAGAATACCCTGCGCTCGGGCGAACGTGTGGTGCGTGTGGATGAGACAGGCAAGGCAGCGATCAGCCACTTCAGCCCCCGCGCCACATCCGCACTCGCCAGCCTGATGGAAGTTGATCTAGAAACCGGACGCACTCATCAAATCCGGGTTCACGCCAGCCACAGTGGCCACCCCATCGCCGGCGATGAAAAATATGGCGATGCCAACTTTAACCAGCAAATGCGCGGACACGGCCTCAAGCGTCTGTTCCTGCACGCCAGCAAAATTTCCTTCGCCCTGTCTCCAGATTCGAAGGAATTTATTGAAGTAGAGGCGCCATTAGAGGCATCATTGCAAAATATATTGAAACAACTGGATTTATTTTAGAATGAGTAATTCAACCCAACTGATCGTCTTTGACTGGGACGGCACCCTGATGGATTCGGAAGCACGCATCGTCAACTGTATGCAGGCTGCAATTGAGGATCTGGCGCTGGCGCCGCGTACTCGACAACAGATGACTGAAATCATCGGCCTCGGCCTGGCCGAAGCACTGGCAATACTCTATCCAGAGGGCAGCCCGGCTGAGCATGCTGCGCTGACGGAACGCTATCGCTATCATTTTGTTGAAGCCAACCAGACACCTTCCGCCCTGTTCCCCGGCGTGCAGGAAATGCTGGCGGAACTCAACGAGCAGGGCCACTTTCTTGCCGTGGCAACCGGCAAAGGCCGACGCGGCCTCGACCGGGTACTGGAAGAAACTGATACCGGACACTATTTTCAGGCCACGCGCTGCGCCGATGAAAGTTTTTCCAAACCCCACCCACAGATGTTGCTGGAAATCATGGACACTCTCGCAATAGATCCCAGAGATACGTTGATGATTGGCGACACAGAATATGATCTACAAATGGCAAACAACGCCGGTGTTCGTTCACTGGCCGTCAGTTATGGTGTACATAATCTCAGGCGCCTGCTAAATTGCAGGCCGCTGGATTGCGTTGATGATGTTTCTGCACTACGCAACTGGTTACAGACAAAATATATCCTTGCCGCATAAATTCGACACTCAATATTCAGGACCAAATTATGTTTGATAATAAATCCATTGGCTCCCATTCTGAAAAAGAGCACGATGACAAATGGCAGAAAGACATCATCAACCGGCTTGCCTTTGCCGCTATTAACGAGCAGAAGCGTACTCGTCGCTGGGGCATATTTTTCAAATCACTGATCTTCGTTTACCTGTTCATGATTTTCATGGTCGCCTATATGCCACGTCAGGAAGGCGGCAATATCACCCTCGGCAAGCACACCGCACTGATCCAGTTAAACGGCGTCATCGCCAGCAATACGGAAGCCAGTGCCGATATGATCATCACCGGTCTACGCGATGCCTTCGAGGACGATGATACTGTCGGCGTGATCCTGCGCATCAACAGTCCAGGCGGCAGCCCGGTTCAGGCAGGGTATATCAATGACGAAATTTATCGCCTGCGTGAGAAATATCCTGAAACCAAACTCTATGCCGTCATTACCGATATGTGTGCATCCGGTGGATATTACATTGCCGCTGCCGCAGACGAAATCTACGCAGATAAAGGTAGCGTGGTCGGTTCTATTGGCGTAATCATGAACGGTTTTGGATTCGTCGATAGCATGAAAAAACTGGGCGTCGAACGGCGGCTTTACACATCCGGCAAGCACAAGGCCTTTCTTGACCCGTTCTCGAAAGAAAATCCGGAGGAAGTAACCCACATTAAAACCGTTTTGAAAGATATCCATCAGCAGTTTATCGACGTAGTAAAAAAAGGTCGTGGTAATAAACTGAAAAATGATCCGAATCTGTTTTCCGGTTATGTCTGGACTGGAGAACAAAGCCTGCAGCTTGGCCTGGTCGATGCGCTGGGCAGCAGCAGCTATGTCGCACGCGAGATCATCAAGGCCGAGAAAATCGTAGACTTTACACCCAAGCCCAATTATCTGGATCGCTTTGCCGAACGTTTTGGTATGGCCATGGCAAAAGTCATGACCGAAGTGCTGGGCATGAAGGAAGGGACTATCAGGTAATTTTGGGTTCGGTTTTTAACCGCAGAGGACGCGGAGTCGCTGAGACGCAGAGGTTTTTATAATAAATCTCTCCGCCGCAGGTGGACGGGGTATCCGTTGTGCGGGTTCGCCTTCTGAAGCCGCGCCTACAAGAGCTTCACAGCAAGCAGCGAAACTGTAGGTTGGGCTGAATAAAATGAAGCCCAACAAAATATCGAGCCGGGCTCTGTTGGGCTTCGTTTCCCCTAAATA
>Ga0316207_10001073_pt1 | contig 36576 bp, 32 predicted proteins | sample 6weekpyrite_MG_FD_204943 | JGI IMG/M metagenome (GOLD analysis project Ga0316207, IMG submission 204943) | Microbial mat bacterial communities from mineral coupon in-situ incubated in ocean water Damariscotta River, Maine, United States -... | ecosystem: Environmental > Aquatic > Marine >... | reverse complement strand
ACTCCCGGATACCCGTGGGGATCAGGCCATGCCGGCGGGTCTGGCGGATATCGCCAACGAGATGGAGCGGACCTATATCACCAACGACCAGTGGTACCGCGTGCAGGAGCCGTGGTGGATGGCCGTGACCGACGTTTCGGCATCGAACGAGCCAGCGGAAAATACTCATGGCTGAAGCGGTTGCCGATCCACGACGAACGGCTGTACGGCAGGGTTTGTTCACCAGAGGTCTGGCAACGATCTCGCAAGCGATTCTGTGGCTGCTTTTCTCTCTGTTATTTTCGATCGTCGTCGAATGGGTGGGGATGGTGCTCTGGTGGCCGGAGCAAGGCCTCGACCACAGCCGAACGATGCTCTCCAATGAGATCAGCTATCTGGATACCGACTTTCGCCGTAGCGTCGTGACATCAGATCCCGCCCGCTTCGCCAAAGAGGTGGCTGATGGGACTTATCACTACCTGTTTGAGGTTACGCGAGTCGTGGCCTTTATCCATTGGGTCTCTCCACCACTACGACAGGAAGAGCAAGGCATGCGGCCAACACTGCACAAAATCTACCGGCCACTCGCCGAGTTCGTCATCGCGGCCATGCAGGTGACCCAGGTGTTCTCGGTACGCCTGGCGATACTCAGTTTGGCGACACCGGTGTTCCTGTTGTTCAGTCTGGTGGCTTTGGTTGACGGTCTGGTGCGACGGGATCTTCGCCGCTGGGGAGGAGGGCGGGAGAGTTCATTCGTGTACCACTACGCAAAGAAGGCCGTGCTGCCGCTCGTAGTGATCACCTGGGTAACGTATCTGGCACTTCCTTTCAGCCTGCATCCTACCTTTATCGTGATTCCCTTCGCCGCACTGTTTGCATTCGCTGTGGCAGTGACCGCGAGTACCTTTAAGAAGTACCTTTGAAAAATACGGGCGGAACAGGGTAATTTGTCTGATTCAGGAGATGTCAGCTTTGGAGCCCATAATATCTGGAAATGTTCACGATTCTGGGTATTAACGTAATTAACGTCCAGAATAGTGAACGTCACGGTCATGTTTGGATTACTGGATATATTGATATAACGTCCATTATAATATACACTATTTAAAATAGTGACCATATAATTGGACGATAAATGAGAAAAACCCAGCTAGACTTGATGGTGCCGATTCCGGTGAGGCGGGCGGTGCGTAAGCTTGGACAGGATATCCGTGATGCCCGACTCAGGCGGCGTATTTCAACGGCTGTCATGGCTGAACGGGCCTCTATCAGCCGGACAACCCTGAACAAGATAGAAAAGGGCGACCCCGGCGTTTCGCTGGGTAACTACGCCAATGTGCTCTTTGTGTTGGGCATGGCGGAGCGGTTGGGTGACCTGGCGGACGTCAAGACGGATACGGTGGGTCTTGGGCTTGAAGAGGAGCGTTTGCCGCAACGCATCCGCAAGTCGCCTCGGTCTGGACAGAAGAGTAAAGCGTGATGGAAACAGAAGTGTACGTCTATGTGGATATTGCTGGTACGCCGCATTTGGCTGGGCGACTGTGGGCGCGCGTGCGTAAAGGCAGGGAAAGTGCCACGTTCGAATATGATCCGGGCTGGCTTGAGAATGCAGATCGTTTCTCCCTGGAACCGGCCCTGACGCTGGGTCCGGGTCCCTTTCATACGCCTTCAGGTAAACCCCTGTTCGGCACCATCGGCGATTCCGCGCCCGACCGCTGGGGGCGGGTGCTGATGCGCCGGGCTGAACGGCGACGGGCAGAACGCGCGGGAGAGACGCCGCGCACCTTAATGGAAATCGACTATCTGCTCATGGTTGATGATGAAGCCCGACAAGGCGCCCTTCGCTTTGCCAGGTCTGAAGGCGGACCATTTCTTGCCGAACATGAAGCCGCTCGCATACCGCCGTTGATCGATCTGCCTCAATTGCTGTCGGCGGCGGAGCATGTCGTGGGTGACACGGATAGCGACGAGGATCTGCGCCTGCTGCTGGCCCCCGGCTCATCATTGGGTGGTGCGCGCCCCAAGGCGTCTGTTCGCGACCGGGACGGGCATCTCGCCATCGCCAAGTTTCCGCACAAGGACGATGAAATCAATACGGTTCTGTGGGAGGCGATTGCGCTTCGGCTTGCGGCAAAGGCGGGTATCCCTGTGCCCGACTGGCGAATTGAACATGTACTGAACAAGCCGGTGCTGTTGCTGCGTCGGTTCGACCGGGAACAAGGGCAGCGCATCCCGTTTCTTTCGGCCATGAGCATGCTCGGCGCCAGCGACAACGAGTCACGCAGTTACCTGGAATTTGTCGATGCGCTTCGCCGCTATGGCGCCAGCCCGAAACAGGATATGCATGAGCTGTGGCGACGTATCGTCTTTAATATTCTGATTTCCAACACGGATGACCACTTGCGTAATCACGCCTTCCTCTATACCGGCCCGGACGGTTGGCGGTTGGCCCCGGCCTATGACCTCAATCCGGTACCCACGGATATTAAACCCCGCATTCTGACAACGGCCATCGATCTCGATGATGGTTCGGCCTCTCTGGATCTGGCGATGAGTGTGGTGGGTTATTTCGAGTTGGATGAAGGTAAGGCTCGCGTGATCGCCGCCGAGGTCGGGAAGGCTGTAACAACCTGGCGCGAAGAGGCAGCGCGACTGGGTTTGACGCAAGCCGAGATTGATCGCATGGCCTCGGCCTTTGAACATGAGGACTTGAAGGCGGCGCTTTCACTTTCTTAATGTTTGGTGAAGGAATGGCGATGACGAAATCTCAGGCGAATAAGGAGAGGGCTGTTGACGATAAGCTGCTTGCTCTGACCGAAGGCGTACGTAACCGTGGCGGAACGTGCTTTGCTCGGAGACCCACGGCACCAAGTGGGCCAGCTTCACCGCCCACGCCGGCGTGGGTGTGCGTCGATCCGGAACCCAGATGAACCCCACCCCGGTGGTGTAGTGGTTGTCGACGTTATAGAACAAATCATTTTCCAGAATGAAGCTCAGCCTTCCGGTCTTTTCCGGTTCCACAGTGGATATCGACACCGGCCACCGCCGCCACGTGCTCGGGCCCTCGCTCTGACATGGCCTGACCATGACCGACGCACACCCGGACGGCACGCATCGCGGCTTGGTCACCCTATCGGTGATGCTGGCGACCATCATGCAGGCGCTGGATACCACAATCGCCAACGTGGCGCTGCCGCACATGCAGGGTTCGATGGGTGCGACCCAGGACCAGATTTCCTGGGTGCTGACGTCCTACATCGTGGCGGCGGCCATCTTCATGCCATTGACAGGCTTCCTTACGGCGCGCTTGGGGCGCAAGCGCATTTTCATGCGGGCGGTGGTCGGCTTCACGATAGCGTCGATGCTGTGCGGCCCGTGCGTGTCGTCTTGCGCTCAGTCAGAATGTTGTCCCTCTCGCGATTGCCAGCGCCGCGCCACGACTTCCAGCGCGTCCAGGGCATCGCCCAATTCATTGCCGTGCGCGGTCAATCCGTAGGTGACTTCCGGCGGGATGGTCGGTTTGTGGTCACGGAAGATCAGCCCTTCGCGCTCGAGCATGCGCAACCGGTCGGTCAGCACTTTCGAGGAAATGCCCTCGAGTTGCCGTTTCAATGCCCCGAAGCGCAGGGGGCCCTCCTGACGCAAGGCCCAGAGTATGTACATGGTCCACGGCCCCATGATGACGCGGAACATGGCTTCGACAGGGCAGGCGGGGGGGTGATTGTAGCGACTCATGGGTAGTAACTTTTCGGAACCTACTTACAAAAAGCAATCGGAGTCGTTTAGGATACTAGCGCCGACGTGTCTTTGGCAATGACTGCAGTCAGAACCTGGTCATGCCTGGCGGGTTTGGCGTAGTGGACATGCCCTGTCCATCGCAACACAACAGAGAGAAAGGAGTGAAGTCTATGAGTCGTTCAGATCGGGATTTGTTCTCACCAGTCACGCTGGCTGGCCATCGTCTGCAAAATCGCATCGTCATGGCCCCGATGACGCGCAACCGTGCCATCGACAACCTGCCCAATGCGTTGATGGCCGAATATTACGCACAGCGCGCCTCGGCGGGTTTGATTATCACTGAAGGGGTGAGCCCTTCGTCCAACGGGCTGGGCTATCCGCGCATCCCCGGCATTTTCTCCGCTGGAGAGCTACAGGCCTGGAAGCCCATTACCCAGGCGGTGCACGAGCGTGGGGCGAAAATCTTTGTTCAGCTCATGCACACGGGCCGGATCGGCCATCCGGACAACCTGCCGGAAGGGGCCCGGGTCTTGGCACCCTCGGCGATCACGGCGGCGGGGGAAATCTATACCGATACTGCCGGACTGCAGCCACATCCGGTGCCCCAGGAAATGCGCATCGAGGACATCGCCCATACCCGCGAGGAGTTCGTGGCTGCGGCAAAAAATGCGCTCGAGGCCGGCTTCGACGGTATCGAATTGCACGCGGCCAACGGCTACCTGTTGGAGCAATTCATTCGTCCCACATCCAATCAGCGTAACGACAGGTATGGCGGTGCGATCGAAAACCGGGCGCGCTTCGTGCTGGAGGTGGCGGCTGCCACAGCCGATGCCATCGGCGCCTCGCGTGTCGGTATTCGTCTTTCCCCGTATGGGGTTTTCAACGATATGCCGATGTACGAGCAGATGGATGCCGACTACGACTATCTGGCCGAGCACTTGGGTCAAATGGGACTGGCCTATATGCACATCGTCGATCATGCGTCGATGGGCGCACCCGAAGTGCCGCAGCACATCAAGCAGACCATGCGCGAGCGGTTCAAGGGGACCGTCATCCTGTCCGGCGATTATGAAGCCGAACGTGCCCAGGCTGACCTGGATGCCGGCAAGTGCGAGTTGATCGCGGTGGGACGGGCCTTCCTCGCCAACCCGGATCTGCCCGCGCGCTGGCGCATGGGCGCGCCGCTCAATTCGCCCGATTTCGACACTTTCTATACCCCGGGTGAAAAAGGCTACACTGATTATCCTGCTTACGCAGGTGCGTAACTGCAACCACAACAAGGAGACACTGTTATGAAATTATATTATGCACCTGGTGCCTGTTCGCTGTCCGTGCACATCACGCTCCAGGAGGCTGGATTCGCCTTTGCGCTCGAAAAAGTGGATTTGGCCACGAGCAGGACGGAAACCGATGTCGATTACACCACCATCAATCCCAACGGCTACGTGCCTACGTTGGTACTCGATGATGGCGAGGTGCTGACCGAAGTGCCGGCAATTTTGCTGTACCTGGCCGATCGCGCCGACAAGAGCCTGGCACCGCTCGCCGGCAGCATGGCACGCTATCGCCTTTACTCCTGGCTCAATTTCATTACATCGGAGTTGCACAAGGCCTTTGGCCCCCTGTTCAATCCCGACACGCCCGATGAGTGGAAAACACAGCTCAAACAGACGCTGGCAAAGCGTTGTGAGCATGTAGCGGCACAGCTTGCCGGCAAGCCGTTTTTGCTCGGCGACGATTTCACGGTGGCCGATGCCTATCTATTTACCGTGTTGAGCTGGTCGCGATGGGTGCAGTTCGATCTTGCACCCTGGCCCACGATCAACGAATACCTGGGGCGCATCGCCGCGCGCCCTGCCGTACAGGCGGCGCTCAAGGATGAGGGCCTGCTCGGCTAAGGGAAGGCGATCGTTGGGTTGATCTGCGAAGATGACATAAGCGGGATTGCGACACCTGCCAGTCGGCAGCCATCGACGAACCTGCCCAGACCAGGGCAAGCAATGTGAACATGCATTTCATGAGGATTTCCTCATTGCCCGGTAGCCTTTCCAGGCATAGCCATTTCGTGCGCGACGGCACGCATCGCCTTTTAGTCGCGTGCACGCCGCGTTGTAGGCACCGACTGCTTCCCACGAAGCGCCATATCGATTGAAGTTGTTCGCCAGCACCCAGGCACCCAGCTTGACGCTGGTACAGGCATCGTAGAGGTGTGCCTCGGTGTACCCGAGTGACTTGATTGGGGTTCTCCGCAGCCACGTGTTTGCATCATGACGCAACTCGGGACTTAAAACTTGACAGACACGCTGAACGCGCCGAAATCGTCGCCGCCATTTTGAGTTTGGAACTCTCGCGTACGAATCACGTGGGTGTAACTCAATCGAATATCGGGCCAATCCAAGACAAACCCGAATTGCAGGTCCCCGACCAAGGATTTTTTGTCCACGCTGCGGCTGTCTCGGAAGCTGTTGCCGTCCAGGAAGATGTTGCGTGCAACGGCCCGCCCCTCGACGCCGGCGAACAGGTACCAGCCGAAATTTGACACCGGAGCGAACTCCCCCGAGCCCAACAGGCCGGGCTGAATGCGTGGCGGCCCGTAGTCGTTTGGTAGCCGTTTGCCGTAGCGCATGGTGACCCCCGTATTGCCGTAGGTGAACACGTTGCCAAGTGCAAACCCCACGTGGGGCGTGAAATCCAGGCTGTTTCCCAAGAAGGTTGTGGTGGCGAGCCCCCGCCAGCTTCGCTGGTAGGTCGCGATGAAGCCTGGCTCATTCCCGAGCTGTGTGTCCCAGCCTTGGGGCTTATCGGAACCCACGACTTTATGGACGAATTTCTGGCTCTGCTCGGTCAGGGAGGCCGGGCCGACCATGCCGAGGGTAAACGCGAACAGATCAAGTTGCTTTCCCGACTCCACGCCCAGGCCGATCAAACCGTACAGCCATCCGGCATAGGGCCGATCCCGCAAGGAAGGATTCTCGATCGTGATATCGCTGGGCGTGAACATGCTTTGGCCGAAGGCGTAACCGTGGCGGAGCGCGCCTTGCTCGGGGAACCACGGCACCAAGTGGGCCAGCTTCACCGCCCACTCCGGCGTGGGGGTGCGTCGATCCGGAACCCAGATGAACCCCACCCCATTGGTGTAGTTGTTGTCGACGTTATAGAACAAATCATTTTCCAGAATGAAGCTCAGCGTTCCGGTCTTTTCCGGTTCCACCGACCAGGCCATAGCCGGGCTGGCACCCTCGATAACAAGCCACACCATGAGTCCGACTATTCTTTTCATGCCATCGTTGCCAGCGTTTTGAGGGATCGCGCCGGGTGCAGGGAGAACAGGTCTGCCCATGTCATTCCTTGTCTCGATTGCGATGGCCAGCGTCCACAGTCAGGAGCCCGATTGCGGAGAGGGCAGCGAAACCGGCACCGGCCAGGAACGTCGCAGCAGGTCCGATGGCGCTCCACAGAACGCCAGCCAGTACGCTCGCCAGCAGCAGCGCACCGCCGCTGACGAGATTGAAGATGCCGAACCCGGTGCCGCGCAATTGCGTCGGCACCGTGTCAGCGACGAGTTTCGACAACAGGCCCTGGGTAAAGGCCATGTGCAGGCCCCACAGCGCGACACCGGCAAAGACACCCAGTGCGCCTCGGGCTGCGGCCAGCATCATGTCCGCTGCGATGAGCAGCGCGAGTCCGATCAGCAACAAGGTGCGCGGGTGGAAGCGGTCAGCGGCGGCCCCCGCCGGATAGGCGGCGCCGGCATAGAAAACATTCATCACGACCATGACCACCGGCACATAGCCGAGTGCGAGGCCAATGTCCTGTGCCCGCAGCACCAGAAAGGCGTCGCTGAAGCGGGCGAGCGTAAAGACCGCCCCCAACAGCACAACCAGCCAGTAGCGCAGCGGCAGGCGCTTGATGTTGGCCCGTGCGAGTGGGGATTTTACGTCGCCGGTTGCATGCGTGCGCTCAGGGTCGCGTACGTAAATCATGAGCAGCGCCACCGCAATGAAGGCAGGCACCGCGGCTATCCACATCACTGCACGGATGTCATTGGCAAGCCATATCATGAAGACCACCGCCAGCAGCGGACCGAGCAGGGCACCAGCCGAATCAAGCGCCTGCCGCAAACCATAAGCCGCGCCGCGCAATGGTGCTGGCGTAATGTCGGCAATCAGGGCGTCGCGTGGCGCGCCGCGGATGCCTTTGCCGATGCGGTCGACGAAACGCGCCGTGAACACCCAGCCGATCGACGAGGCTAGTGGAAATATGGGCTTGGTGAATGCCGCGAGTCCGTAGCCAAGGATCATCAGGAATTTGCGCTTGCCAAGATAATCGCTCAGCGCACCCGAGAACACTTTCAAGATGGCTGCCGTAGCCTCTGCAATCCCTTCGATAACGCCGACGGTCACCATGGAGGCGCCCAGTACGGTGACCATGAAGACCGGCAGGAGGCTATGGATCATCTCGGATGAAATGTCCATGAACAGTGAGCCGAATCCGAGTGCCCAGATGCCAGTCGGCAGTGCGCGCCATTTGCCCGGGACGCGCGAACGAGGCGAAGTTTGTTCGGTGCGCGAACTCATGCCATCGTTGCCAGCGTTTTACGGAAGCGCGCCAGGGCCAGCGTGAACAGGACCGCACCGATTGCCGCCAGGCTGAGGAACTGCGGCCAGACCACGTCCAGCCCGGCGCCACGATAGAGAATGGCCTGGGAGAGCATGACGAAATGGGTGTTGGGCGCGGCCTGCATGATGAACTGGACGGCGTCAGGCATGCTTTCGCGCGGCGTCATGCCACCCGACAGGACCTGCAGCGGCAGCAGGAACATCAACAGCAGCAGCCCGAACTGCGGCATCGTGCGGGCGAGGGTGGCGAGGAAGATACCCATGGAGGTGGTGGCGAACAGGTGCAGCGTTGCGCCTGCGAAAAACAGCGCTACCGAGCCTTCGATGGGGACTGCCAGCAGGCCGCGGACGACGAAGGTCAACGAGATCCACGAGGCCGCGAGCACGACCAGGGCCATGGCCAAAACCTTGCTGCTCATGATCTCGAAAGGCGTCACCGGCATTACCAGCAGGTGTTCCACCGTCCCGTGCTCGCGCTCGCGGATGAGGGCGGCACCGGTGAGGACGATGGAAAGCATGGTGATGGCGCTGATGACTTCCATGACGGCGCCAAACCAGGACTTGTCCAGCTCGGGGTTGAAGCGTGCCCGTAAAACCAGATCGACCGCTGGAACCGTTTCGGCACGATACCCCCGCACGAAATCATTCACCTCGCCCGAGACGATCGCCTGGATATAGCTGCTGCCGGTAAAGCCCTGGCTCATCCGGGTGGCATCGACATTAAGTTGTAGCGCGGGGCTGCGTCCCGCAAGAAGATCGCGCTGGAAACCGGACGGGATGTGCAGGGCGAAGGTGTCGAGTCCTGCATCCATCCGGGCGTCCATCTCGGCTGTCGTGATCAGGGCCGGCGGCAGGAAATACGGTGGATAGAAGTCGTCGATGATACGGTTGGAAAGCGCCGAGCGGTCCTCGTCGACGATGGCGATGGGCGCCTTGTGCAGCGTTTCCGGCATCGCCGTGGCGGCGGTGTAGATCGAAAACGTGAACGCGTAAACGATCAAAACAAGCATGATGGGGTCGCGCACGAGGCTGCGCAGTTCCTTGATGCCAAGGTGGAGGATGTTGTGTGCGGATCGCATGCTTATCGCTCCTGCTTCCTGAGCAGGGCTGCGCCGAGCCCGATGAGCACGGGCACGGCGATCAGCAGCGGGACAAAAGATGCCCGGAGATCCATGAACCCGAGCCCTTTCGAGAACGTGCCGCGCGCAATCGTCACGAAGTGGGTGGTCGGATAGACCTGCCCGATCAAGGCGCCCACACCCTCCAGGGTGGAGACGGGATCGATCAGCCCGGAGAACTGCACGGCCGGAAGAATGGTCAGCAGGGCGGTGCCGAACAGGGCGGCGACCTGGCTGCGCACGAAGGCCGACATCAGCATCCCGAGGGCGGTGGCTGCGATCACATAGAGCAATGCTGCGGCTGCCAGGGCGAGGAAGCTCCCCTTCAGCGGCACGCCGAACAGGGAGACGGCCAGCGCGGTGAGCAGCAGGAAATTGATCATGGCAAGCGCGATGTAGGGGATCTGCTTGCCGAGCAGAAACTCCAGCCGGGTGACCGGGGTGACGTAAAGATTGACGATGGAGCCCAGCTCTTTCTCACGCACCACCGACAGTGCGCTCAGGATCGCCGGGATCAGCATCAGCAATAGCGGGATCACCGCCGGCACCATGGCCGGCAGGCTGGTCACCTCCGGGTTGTAGCGAAAGCGCGTTTCGATGCTGAACAGCCCGGCTGTCGCCGCTGAACCGTAAGCCTCGCGCGCCTTGGCGGTGAGCCAGTGCTGGTGAATGCCCTGGACATAGCCGCGCACCGTCTCGGCGCGCATCGGCATGGCGCCATCGATCCAGGCGCCGATCTGCACCGGCGTGCCGCGTGCGATGTCGCGTGCGAAGCCGGGCGGAATCTCGATGGCCAGGCTGATCTCGCCGGCGCGCATGCGCTGGTCCAACTCGACGTGGTTGCGGATTGGCGGATGCTCGATGAAGTAGCGCGAGCCAGCGAGATTGAGGGCGTAGTCGCGGCTCAGAGTGGTCTGGTCCTGGTCGAGCACGGCAAAGGCGAGGTCTTCCACGTCCATGCTGATGCCGTAGCCCAGCACCAGCATGAGCATCACGCTGCCCAGCGAAGCCAGCGTGAGACGAATGGGGTCGCGGCGCAGTTCGAGCGATTCGCGACGGGTGTAGCTGAACAAACGACGCCAACTAAAACCCTGGCGGCGTGGGGCCAGGTTTGTTGCCGCAGGAGCCGCCTGCTCCTGCGGTAGCCGGGGGGCTCCGGCAGCCGGAGGTGCCGGCGGGTTCTTCGCCACCGCTTCCTCGAGATGGCTGATAAACGCCTCTTCGAGGTTGCGCGCGCCGCGTTTCTCGATGATCGCTGCCGGCGTATCGCTCACCAGCACCTGGCCGGCGTGCATCAGCGAAATGCGGTCGCAGCGCTCGGCTTCGTTCATAAAATGGGTCGAGATGAAAATGGTGACGTTGTCGCGGCGTGCCAAGTCGATCAGGATGCGCCAGAAAGCATCGCGCGCCACCGGGTCGACGCCGGAGGTCGGTTCGTCGAGGATCAGCATCTCCGGCCCGTGGATCATGGCGACCGCAAGCGATAGGCGCTGGCGCTCGCCCAGGGGTAGCGCGGCCGGCAAATCATCCATCATTTCGGTGAGCCCGAAGTGCTCGGCCATCTCCTGCACCCTTGGCCCGATGCGTGCCGACGGTATGCCGAACAGCCGCGCGTGCAGCACCAGGTTCTGACGCACGGTCAGTTCGCCATAGAGCGAGAAGGACTGGGTCATGTAGCCAACGCGGCGGCGCGTGTCGATGTCATGGGGATCCAGCGGGTGGCCGAACAGCCACGCCTGTCCTTCGCTCGCGGGCAGCAGCCCGGTGAGCATCTTCATGGTGGTGGTCTTGCCGCAGCCGTTGGAGCCGAGGAAGCCGAAGATTTCTCCCTTCCTGATCCGGAAGCTGACATGATCGACCGCCGTGAAGCTGCCGAAGCGCATGGTGAGATCGCGCGCCTCGATGGCTACCTCCGTTTGCTCAACTGCCTCCAGGGGGAGGATTGCCATGGGCTGGTAGCCTTCGCGCCGCGCCTCCGGCAGCAGCGTGATGAAGGCCTCTTCGAGCGTACGGGTTTCGGTGCGCGCCAGCAGGTCCTGCGGCGCGCCGGTGGCAAGCACCCGCCCGTCGCTCATGGCGATCAGCCAGTTGAAGCGCGCAGCTTCTTCCATGTAGGCAGTGGCGACTAGCACACTCATGCCGGGCCGCTCTGCGCGGATACGCTCGATCAACTCCCAGAACTGCCGCCGCGACAGCGGATCGACCCCGGTGGTGGGCTCATCCAGGACCAGCAGGTCAGGATCGTGGATTAGTGCGCAACAGAGGCCGAGCTTCTGCTTCATGCCGCCGGACAGCTTACCGGCGGGGCGGTCCGCGAAAGGGGCGAGTCCAGTGGCGTTCAGCAGCTCATTGATACGCCGCTCGCGCTCGCGGCGGCCGTGTCCAAAAAGCCTCCCGAAGAAGTCCACGTTCTCGAATACTGAAAGCGTCGGATACAAATTCTTGCCGAGACCCTGCGGCATGTAGGCGATGCGCGGGCACACCGTGCGGCGGTGTTGCGCATCGGCCATGTCGCCGCCCAGCACCTCGACCCGTCCCGTCTGGATCGCCCGCGCACCGGCGATGAGCGAGAACAGGCTCGATTTGCCGACGCCATCCGGCCCGATGACACCGATCATGCAACCTTCCGGCAACTCGAGGCTAATGGCGTCCAGCACGCGTTCCTTGCCATAGCGCAGACCGAGTCCACTGATGCGAACCACCGACGCAACGTCCGGCGAGGGGGCGACGCCGTCGCGTTCGCTCATTGCGGTAGCTTCACTCGGAGACGATCGGGCCAGGCGGCATTGGGATCACTTCGCACGTAAGCGACGCCGGGAAGGCCGGTTTTCACCTTGAGGATGTGCTTTTTGAGCAGGTCGGACGGGAGCTGCGCGCGTACGCGGAACATCAGTTTTTCACGCTCGCTCGCCGTCTCCACCGTTTTGGGCGTGAATTGCGCGACGTCGGCGACGAAGGATACATTCGCCGGGATCACATACTGGGGGGCGGCATCAAGCACGATATGCACCTCGGTGCCGATCGCCATCTGCCCCGCCACGGCAGTCGGCAGGAAGAATGTCATGTACACGTCGCTCAGATCCACCAGATTCAGCACGCGTCCGCCGCTGGATATCACTTCCCCGGGCCGGGCGACGATGTACTGCACCCGGCCGTCGCGCGGCGACTTCAGCGTCGTGTCGTCGATGTCGGCCTGAATGCGTTCGATGTTGGCCTGCGCGGCCACGGCGGTTGATTGCGCGCCGGTGACTTGGGAACGCGCGCTGACGATTGCCGACTCCGTGGCAGCGACTTGTGCCCGCGCCGCAGCAAGGGCGGCGCGGGCGCTTTCGACCCGAGCCCGCTCGTCGTCCACTGCCTGGGGAGATATGAGGTTCTTCTCGGCAAGCGCCATTGAACGCGTCAGATGCGATCGGGCGGTCTTGAGTTCCACTTCACGCTGCGCCACCACCGCCTGCGCCATCGCCTTGTCGCTTTCGCGCTGTGCAACCTGGCTACCCGCCGTGACCACCGCGCTGTTGGCCTGCTGCAGTTGCGCCTCCGCCTGCCGGCGCTGGGCGTCGAGCACCTCGGTGTCCATCAGCGCCACCACCTGTCCGGCGGTGACGAAGTCGCCTTCACGCACGCGTATTTCTTTCACCCGGCCGGCGGTCCGACTTGCGATGTCGATCTCGACGGCCTCGATGCGGCCATTGCCGCTGACCAGTCCGGTTTCGGTTTCCTTGAGTCCATAGTGCTGCCAGGCGAAAAATGCCACCACACCGGCGACCAGCACGGCCACCGTTCGGATTAACCATCTCTTTTGCTGTGGGGTCATCGTTGTTTTTACCTTGCGTGGTGTTGTTCGATAAATTCTGGGCCGGTTAATTGCATATGGCCACCGTGGCGAGTGGTCGTTGCCTTCGCTCGTCCGCGCTCACGTTTGCGTGAGGAGGTCGCTGACCATGCGCCGGAACACCCTCACCACGCCATCCCGATCAATGTCTGGATTGCGGATTGCTCGAATACGCAATCCCTCGAACATGGCCGAAATGGCTTCCACCAAACTGGCTAGCGTGGCCGCATTGTCCTCATGGCCGGCAGCCTGCCTCGTAGCACGGATGGTTTCGGCGAGGCTGTCCCGGCACTGTTTGTCGGCCGCACGCACGATCTCGGCGATATGCGGATTGCGCGCGGCTTCGGCGACGATTTCCAGTTGTAGTCCCGCCGTACTCGAGTCGAGATTGTCCCGTACCCCCTCGACAGCACGCTCGATCATGGCCGCTTTGACGTTGCTTGCTGCACGCAGTTCGGCGGTCAGCGTCAGTAGCCGCTCCAGGTCCTGGGCGACGATGTCGGCAATGATCGCCTCCTTATTCTCGAAGTAATGATAGATGTGGCCGGTGCTCATGCCGGCCGTTTTTGATATCTGCGCAATGCTGGTGCCGTGAAAGCCGTGTTGGCGGAAGCAGTCAGCTGCAGCTGTGCGGATCTGTGTGCGTCGCGCATCGGCTCGCGAAGTGTCGATTGCTTGGTCGTGAGTGGCGGTCATGTTTGATCTCCAAAGTGGGAGGCGCAGAAGTGCGAGAAGGCAATTCGAATCTTGCATTTGTTTTAATACTAGTATAGATTGAATATTCATACTAGATAGAACGTTCAATCTATAATGTATTAACCCTTCATCAGGATCCCTACCAATGCAGGCGGCACACATTCACGAAAGGCTATCCATGCAGACCCCACGCATCCTGCGATTACTACCCGTAGGTTTGGCACTGGCAAGCACCCTGCTACTCAACGCTTGCAGCGGTGAGCAACAGAACGCGCCTGCCGGCGGCATGCAAGGGGCGCCGGTAGTTACGGTGATGACGGTGCAGCCCGAATCTGTGCCGATAACAGCTGAATTGCCAGGCCGTACCACACCTTACCTGGTGGCTGAATTGCGGCCGCAGGTGAGCGGCATCGTCAAAGAGCGGATGTTCAAGGAAGGCAGCGATGTCAGGGCTGGTCAGGTGCTTTACCGGATCGATCCGGCGACCTATCAAGCGGCCTATGACAGTGCACGCGCGAGTCTGGCACGGGCGGATGCCAACCTGGAAGTCGCGCGGCAGAAGGCCGTTCGCTACGCCGATCTGGTTAAGATCGAGGCAGTGAGCGCGCAGACCAACGAGGAAGCACAGGCCGCGCAGAAGCAGGCACAGGCTGATGTCGGCACGGCGAAGGCGGCACTCGACAAGGCGCGCGTCGATCTCGACTTCACCCGTGTTAGCTCGCCGATTGCCGGACGCATTGGCCGTTCGACTGTGACGGCGGGTGCGCTGGTCACCGCCAATCAGGAAGCAGCGCTCGCCACGGTGCAACAACTCGACCCTATCTATGTCGACGTGACGCAGTCCAGTGTGAAGCTGCTGGGCCTGAAACGCGATCTCGAATCCGGTAAGCTGCAGCGCGCGACGGGCAATACTGTACCGGTGCAACTGGTGCTGGAAGACGGTAGCGTCTACGGTGCCGAAGGCCGGCTGGCGTTCTCGGAAGTATCTGTCGACGAAGGCACCGGCAGCGTGACGCTGCGCGCGGTGTTTCCCAATCCGAAGGGTGATTTGTTGCCCGGCATGTATGTTCGCGCACGCCTGACGCAGGGCGTGAATCGCGCCGCCATGCTGGTGCCGCACGCAGCCGTCAGCCGCACGCCACGCGGCGAAGCGCAGGTGATGGTGGTGAACAGCGAGAGTAAGGTCGAGCCGCGCACCGTCAAGGCAGAGCAATCAATCGGCGACAAATGGGTCGTGACCGAAGGCCTCGCCGCCGGCGATCGCGTCATCGTCGAAGGCTTGCAGAAGGTCAGGCCGGGTGTCGAGGTGACAGCCGAGTCGAAACAGGCGCAGGCAGCGGCCGCCCCCGCGCCGACCGCTGCGGCGAAGTGAGGCCCTGACCATGGCCCGTTTCTTCATCGACCGCCCCATCTTCGCGTGGGTCATCGCCATCGTCATCATGCTCGCGGGCGCGCTAGCGATCCGCGAACTGCCGGTGGCCCAGTATCCGTCCATCGCGCCCCCGGCCATCGCCATCAACGCCAGTTATCCAGGCGCTTCGGCCAAGACGGCCGAGGATTCGGTGACCCAGGTCATCGAGCAGAAGCTCACCGGCATCGACGGCTTGCTCTATATCAATTCCAACACCGACTCCTTCGGCAACGTCACCATCACCCTCACCTTCGATGCCGAGACCGATCCCGACATCGCCCAGGTGCAGACGCAGAACAAGGTGCAGCAGGCGCTGGCGCTGTTGCCCCAGGCGGTGCAGAACCAGGGGGTGACGGTGGCCAAGTCGGCGCGCAACTTCCTGATGGTGATCGGCCTGGTGTCGGAGGACGGCCGTCTGGACGGCGTCGATCTGTCGGACTTCCTGGTCTCGTCGGTGCAGGATCCCATCTCGCGTGTCGGCGGCGTCGGCGAGGTGGTGGTGTTCGGCTCCCAATACGCCATGCGCGTGTGGCTTGACCCGGCCAAGCTCAACAAGTACGGGCTGACCGCCACCGACGTCACCGCCGCCATCGAGGCCCAGAACACGCAGATTTCCGCTGGCCAGCTCGGCGGCGCACCGGCGGTCGCGGGCCAGGGCTTCAGCGCCACCATCACCGCCCAGAGCCGGCTGCAGACGGTCGACCAGTTCGAGACCATCTTGCTGCGCAGCGCGCAGGACGGGGGCGAGGTGCGCCTGCGCGATGTGGCGCGCGTGGCCATCGGCGCCCAGAGCTACGAGACGGTGGCGCGCTTCAATGGCCAGCCCGCAGCCGGCATGGCCATTCGCCTGGCCTCGGGCGCCAACGCGCTCGATACCGCAGACCGCATCCGTGCCAAGCTCGACGACATGCAACCCTACTTCCCGGCGGGCGTGCAGTACGTGATTCCCTACGACACCACGCCCTTCGTCAAGATATCCATCATGAACGTGGTTGAAACGCTGATCGAGGCGGTCATTCTGGTGTTCCTGGTCATGTATCTGTTCCTGCAGAACTTCCGCGCCACGCTGATTCCGACCATTGCCGTGCCGGTGGTGCTGCTGGGCACCTTCGCGATCATGTCGGCGGCCGGCTTCTCCATCAACACCCTCACCATGTTCGGCATGGTGCTGGCCATCGGCCTGCTGGTGGACGACGCCATCGTGGTGGTCGAGAACGTCGAGCGCGTGATGAGCGAGGAAGGCCTGCCGCCCAAGGAGGCCACCAAGCGCTCCATGGGCCAGATCACCGGCGCGCTGATCGGCATCGGCCTGGTGCTCTCGGCGGTGTTCATCCCCATGGCTTTCTTCGGCGGATCCACCGGCGTCATCTACCGCCAGTTCTCGATCACCATCGTGGTGGCCATGGGCCTGTCGGTGCTGGTGGCCATCGTGTTCACCCCGGCCCTGTGCGCGACCATGCTCAAGCCGGTCGAAAAGGGTCACGAGCACGGCGAGGGCAGCCTGTTCGGCGGCTTCTTCCACTGGTTCAACGACATGTTCGGGCGCGCCACGCGCGGCTACGAGTCGACCGTGGGCGGCATGCTCAAGCGCAGCGCGCGCTTCATACTGGTGTTCCTGCTCATCGTCGGGCTGCTCGGATTCCTCTACCTGCGGCTGCCGACCTCCTTCCTGCCCGAAGAGGACCAGGGCGTGATGTTCAGCCAGGTGGTGTTGCCGGCTGGCGCCACCCAGGAACGCACGTTGGAGACGCTGCGCAAGGTCGAAAAGCACTTTCTCGTCGACGAGAAGGACACCGTCAAAGCGCTGTTCACCGTCGCCGGTTTCAGTTTTTCCGGGCGCGGCCAGAACATGGGGATCGGCTTCTCCCTGCTGCACCCGTGGGATGAACGCCGCGCACCGGGCCGGGATGTGAAATCGCTGCAAGGGCGCGCCATGGCCGCCTTCTCGCAGATTCGCGAGGCCATGGTGTTCGCCTTCGTGCCACCGGCGGTGATCGAACTGGGCACCTCGGGCGGCTTCACCGTCGAGCTGCAAGACCGCGCCGATCTCGGCCATGACGCCTTGCTGCAGGCCCGCAACCAGCTGCTCGGCATGGCGGCGCAGGACAAGCGGCTGGTGGGCGTGCGCCCCAACGGCCAGGAAGACACCGCCCAGCTCAAGCTCGACATCGACCTGCAAAAGGCCGGCGCGCTGGGCGTGAGCGCCAGCGACATCAACGCCACCTTGTCCACCGCCTGGGGCGGCACCTATGTGAACGACTTCGTCGATCGCGGCCGCATCAAGCGGGTCTACGTGCAGGCCGACGCCCCGGCGCGCATGACGCCCGAGGATATAAACCAGTGGTTCGTGCGCAACGGCGAGGGCCGAATGGTGCCGTTCTCGGCCTTCACCCGCTCACACTGGATCTTCGGCCCACAGCGGCTCGAACGCTTCAACGGGCAGGCATCGATGGAGATTCTGGGTCAGGCGGCACCGGGGTATGCCTCCGGCGAAGCCATGCAGGCGATGGTCGAGATGATCGGCAAGTTGCCCACCGGCATCGGCTACGCCTGGGCGGGCTCCTCCTACCAGGAACAGCAATCCGGCGATCAGGCCCCGGCCCTGCTGGCGCTGTCGCTGCTGATCGTGTTCCTGTGCCTGGCGGCGCTGTACGAGAGCTGGTCCATCCCCTTCGCGGTGATGCTGGTGGTGCCGCTCGGCGTGCTCGGCGCCGTGCTCGCCGCCACCGGGCGCGGGCTGTCCAACGACATCTACTTCCAGGTCGGTCTGCTGGCGACCATCGGCCTGTCGGCCAAGAACGCGATCCTGATCGTGGAATTCGCCAAGGCGCAGATGGAAGAAGCGGGCAAACCGCTTGTCGACGCCACGCTCGAAGCGGTGCGCATGCGCTTGCGCCCGATCCTGATGACCTCGCTTGCCTTCGGCCTTGGTGTGCTGCCGCTGGCGATCGCCACCGGCGCCGGCTCGGGCAGCCAGAACGCGATCGGCACCGGTGTGCTCGGCGGCACTATCGCCGGCACCCTGCTCGGCCTCTTCTTCATCCCGCTGTTCTACGTGGTGATCATGCGCCTGTTCAAGAGCAAGCCACAGGCGGCTGACGCAGCCTCTGCAGCGACCCAACAGGAGGCCAAGTGATGAGCCCGTTACGCATCCTGACCGTCGCAATTGCCGCTAGCCTGGCGAGCGCCTGCACGATGATCCCGGAATACCAGCGGCCCGCGGCGCCGGTGCCGGTGAGTTTTCCGAATGCGCCCCAGGCAGCTGCGGCGACACCCGCCGACGCCATCGCCTGGCGTGACTATTTTGCCAATGCACAACTGCGCGACGTGATTGCGCTGGCGCTCGCTAACAACCGCGACCTGCGTGTAGCTGCACTCAACATCGAGCGGGCGCGCGCGCAGTTCCACATCCAGCGCGCTGACCTGTTTCCCTCTGTCGGCGCGACTGGCGAACAAACCGCACAGCGCCTGCCGGGCGAACTGACCAGCAGCGGTGAGGCTGGGATCAGTCGCCAGTACAAAGCCACGATCGGTTTCTCCGCTTACGAGCTGGATTTCTTCGGCCGCATCCGCAGCCTCAACGCAGCAGCGCTGGAGCAATATCTCGGCACCGAGGAAGCGCGCCGCAGCGCCCAGATAAGCCTGGTGGCCGAAGTTGCCGGCACCTGGTTGACGCTTGCGTTTGACAACGCACGCCTGGCGCTGGCGCGCAGCACCTACGAGACACGGCAGAAATCCCACGACCTGATCCGCCGCAGTTTCGAAGCCGGTGCGGTCTCGGCGCTTGACCTGAACCAGTCGCAGCAGCTGCTGCAAAGCGCGCGTGCCGACGTTGCGCGTTTGAGCAGCTTCGCCGCTCAGGACGAAAACGCGCTCGCACTCGTTGTCGGCGCCTCCGTGCCGGCCGACCTGCTGCCCGCCACGATCGCCGACACGGTCAGCGCTGTGGCCGAATTGCCAACTGGCGTGCCTTCCGACGTACTCACCCGACGCCCCGATATCCTGCAGGCCGAACGCGCGCTGCGTGCTGCCAATGCCAGCATCGGCGCCGCCCGCGCTGCTTTCTTCCCAAGCATTACGCTGACCGCCGCCGCCGGCACCGCCAGCAGCACGCTGGACGGACTTTTCGGAGGCGGCTCCGGCACCTGGAACTTCATTCCGCTGATCCGCATCCCGATCTTCGAGGCCGGCCGCCTGCAGGCGAGTCTCGATGTGGCAGAAGTGCAGCGCGACATCAACGTGGCGCAGTACGAGAAGGCTATCCAGAGCGCCTTCCGGGAGGTGGCCGATGCGTTGGCAGACCGTGCCTCGCTCACCGAGCGGCTTGACGCCCGGCGCCAGCAGGTCGAGGCCACGCAGGCAGCTTTCCGCCTGTCGGATGCGCGTTACAAGGGCGGGGCGGACAGCTACCTGGGCTTGCTCGACGCTCAGCGCTCGCTTTACCTTGCCGAACAGGAGTTGATCATCGTGCGGCTGGCCGACGCCGCCAACCGAGTGACGCTGTACAAGGTGCTCGGCGGTGGTTGGCAATGATAAAGGCTGTGCCCAGGTAACGACGCGCAGCCCTTCGATTTTGTGTGGACACATGCGATGCTGCAATCGGTGATTGTCCGTTTAAGGCTGGCGTTCTCCGTCAACCCGTCTGCAATGAGTCGAAAATGACGATTCGGCATCTTCAGAAGCAGACGTTCCTGAATGACCGGGTGTGGAAAGCGGGGGCCGGCTGCTTCGGCCGAAGAGCAGCCGATCGTAGCAATCGCGCTGACCGTCTCCAAAAGGGTCGATGGGCAGCCGGTCGCATTTTAAATCTGTTTGACTGCTTTCAGTAACTGTGGCCAGTCACGGCATGCTAGTGGTTAAGTTCTCGCCTATACCTCCGCGCGCACGATCGCTCTAACTTGAAAGTCGGTAATCTCGTTGCGATTGTCGTAGATACAAAACCCCGCACACAACGGAATTGATTTTCCGTAGCCCGTTCTCTCCCGATGTCCCACCATGCGCTTCATGCACAACACGGGGAAGACATCGATGCGAATTGCTCATGTCCTGATAGCAGGAATACTCGGCACTGCCTTACTTACTCAGTTTGCTGTCGCTGATACTGATGGCGAACGTACGGCGCTGGCAAGAATTGCCCATGAGCTTGAGGCGCTCGAACCGTTGATCCGTGAAGCCGAGTCACAAGCCAACCCGGATGCCCGTATCCGGCTCCGCTACGACTGGTTGCGTCAGGACCTGTCCAGAATTCGGCAGGGCATTCAGGAACACATCGATGTGCCTCGGGCAGAGCCACGAACTTTCCCGCCATTACGTGGCGACTATCGCCAGTGATGGATGACCATGACGCCCGCTCAGAACACGGCATTTCAGGCAGGTTCCGGAGTCACCGCCCCGACGCTGCTGACAGCTATCGCATCCGTGGTACTCGTACTCGCCTTTGTCTGGGTGATCTGGGTGACGTTGGGCACCTTCCGGGCCTGGCAGAACGGTCAAGTGGCCTTGTTCGATGTGATCTGGAGCGCACTGCGCGCAAGCATTGTGCTCATGGTGTTGGGATTTTATCTGCGGTGAGGCGTTAGCCATCACTGCATCAATAATTCGGGGAATGGCCCCGTTACCTCGGAGGAAAAGCAATCATGATGAAGTCAATCAAAAAAGGAACAGCAGCAATTGGGCTGTTGGCGATGTCTGCATATCAATCGGTGTGGGCGGCCTTGCCGACACCGGTGGCGCCCAGTACCGCGCCGGCGGCGGGTGACTGGATCTCGTTGATCAAGGGGTATATCAAAGACGGTGGGCTCGTGCTTGGGCTCGCCATTGCGGTACTCGGGTTCCTGTGGATCGCCTATCTCGGCTTTTCGAAGTTCAATGAGGCACGACAAGGCAAGGCCGAGTGGGCCGAGGTCGGTGTGCTGGGCATCGTCGGTGCGATCGTGCTGATCTTCGCCAGCTACCTGCTGACGGAAGCTGCGGGCGTCATCTAACAGGATGGCACATCGAGGTGACATTCTGGCTGACCGGCTCAATGTTGAGCCGGCGATCTTCAAGGGTTGTTCGTCGTCCGAACTGGGCGTCATTGTTGGTGTGGCCGCGCTCATCTGGTTGCCTGTCAGTCTCCTCCTGGCATGGTTGATGGGCGTGGTCACCATGGGTTTTGGGATCGCCGGAGTGGGTGTGGTCGCCACGGTCATCGTGATGGCCAGTCTGTTTCAACGTCTCAAGCGAGGCCGACCGGACGGCTATTACCAGCAACAGATCATGATCTGGCTGGATGACCACGGCGTGCGTCGTTCGGCATTCGTTCGGCGCTCTGGCGCCTGGGATATCGGGAGGACCTGGGATGCGACGATACCGGTACGAGATCGATAACGTCCGTGCTCATCTGGGCTCGCTGTGGATCATTATCGGTGTGCAGGTTGTGATTATCCTGGCGCTGTGGTTTGGCTGGAGTCAGTCACCCAAGCATCTCACCGTGCACGTCCCACCGGATCTGCGCTCCGGCGCAACGCAGACCGTCGACCAAGTGCCGCCAGCCAACGTCTACGCCTTCGCCTTCTATATCTTCCAGCAACTCAATCACTGGTCGGAAGACGGTGCTCAGGATTATGGCAAAGCGATCTTTCGTATTTCGCCGTATGTCACGCCGCGCTATCGGGCCGACCTCATCGCCGATATGGAACTGAAAGGCAAACAGGGCGAGTTGGCCTACCGCGTACGTGGCGTGCAAGAGGTGCCCGGTCATGGTTATGAAGAACGTCGGGTGGATGTGCTTGCACCCGGTGTCTGGGTGGTGTGGCTGGACATTGACCTTTTCGAGTCGGTGAAAGGGATGACCGTGAAGAAGACGAGCATTCGTTATCCGCTTCGCGTCGTGCGTCTTTCTATCGATCCGGAGTCGAATCCCTGGGGGCTGGCGCTGGATGGTTTTGCGGCGAGCGGACCCCGGCGGCTGAGCGAATCGGAACTTGGCGATAAAACCGGTAAAGACAACTGACGGACTAGAGATCAAGACATGTTGACAACCAACAATAAACGCTGCGTGACGTACTGGTTAGGGCTCGCTATTTTGTTTGCGCACGCCCTTGTGTACGCCGAATCGCAAATCACTGAGCGCATCGAATGGAAAAAAACGCCCATCCATCTCGACCTCAAGGTGGGCCACGAACGATTGGTACACTTCCCGGCATCGGTGAAGGTGGGTGTGCCTGCAACCTTGCAAGCATTGCTGCGTACCCAGAGCGTCAACGGTACGGTGTACTTACTCGCCAATGCGCCCTTTGACGCCACCCGTGTGCTGGTGCGCACAGTCGACGGTGGACAGATCTATCTTTTCGATGTGTCGGCGTCGAAAGAGGGTGGCCAGACGGATCCCGTGCAGGTGTTCGTGAAGGAAGTCGGTGAGAACAAATCGGGCCAGACAAATCTATCCATCGATAGTAACGAGACAACCGCGCAATACAATTATGTCACCCTGACCCGTTTCGCGGCCCAACAACTCTATGCGCCCGCGCGGCTCGTACAGGACAGGCCCGGCATCGTGCGTGTGCCGGTGGCGCGAGGTTCCATTCCTTTGCTACGTGGTGCCGCGGTCGACGCCGCGCCACTGGTGGCCTGGCGGGCAGGCGGTCTGTATGTCACGGCCGTCAAGCTCACCAACCGGACTGATCAGCCGCAGACACTGGATCCGCGCAACTTGCGTGGTGCCTGGCTGACTGCGGCCTTCCAGCACAACCGCCTGTTGGCGGCCGGCAGTGAGGCGGATACCACGGCCGTGTACCTGATTTCGGCACGGCCGTTCGCGGCCTCGCGATAGGGTGAATCCATGGCCATAGCAACCAGTAATCGACTGTTACCACTTCTCGCCGGCGTGGTGGTGCTCATGCTGGCGTTCGTCACCCTCAAGTCATGCTCGAATGAGCCTAATGATCATGTCGTGATGGACACCGTGCCGCAGGCACCAGTGCCGGATGCCGATACACCGGCGGATACCATCAAGACACTGACGGCCAATGTCGCGGCCATGACCGCCGAGGTCGAGGCCTTGCGGCAGAACAACGCCAAGCTTCATAACGAGAACAAGCAGCTGCTGAACAATCGTGTCCAAATCGAGGAGAACGTCACGACGCGCGTCAAACGTGAACTGTTGTCGCGCGAGCACGATCAGGAGGCGCGCCAGCGAATGGATTCGAGTGTGCTGTCGTCACTGACGGCGCGGGTGGACGCCTTGTCGCAGTCGTTGTCATCAGGGAAATCGACCCAGAGCGCCGGCGATATTCCGGTCGGACTGGGATTCGATGGTGGCGGCACGGGTGCACAGCCTGTCACCGGACTGGTCTGGATCAATCCGCTGGATGTCATCGATACGGATGCGGGTACGGCGAACGGGAACGGTCTGTTGCATCAGGTTAGCCAGTCGGCAGGTAGTGCAGTGGGCAGCGCCCGTGAACAGACCGGCAACATCGCTCGGGAGTTGGAGACCTTGCGTCCCATGTATACCGTCCCGCGCAATGCCACACTCATTGGCTCGACGGCCATGACCGCCCTGGTCGGCCGGGTGCCGGTGCGAGGGCAGGTGAGCGACCCTATGCCGTTCAAGGTGATCACGGGGGCGGACAACCTGGCCGCCAACGGTCTCAGCGTGCCCGGTGTACAGGGCATGGTGTGGAGCGGCACGGCGATCGGCGACTGGACCTTGTCCTGCGTCACCGGCCGGCTTGATTCAGTCACCTTTGTTTTTGACGACGGTACCATTCGCACGATTTCCGGTGATGACCGTGGTGGCCAGGCGGGTGGTAGCAACCGCCCCCTGGGCTGGATCTCGGACCAACAGGGCATCCCGTGCATCAGCGGTGATCGCAAGACCAACGCGCCGGCGTTTCTCACCCAGCGCATTGGTGTCATGGCCGTTCAGGCGGCGGCCGATGCGGCGGCCGCGGCCGAGACCACCTCGGTTGTCAGTGATACCGGTGCGGCAACCAATAATGTCACTGGTGATGTCGGCACCTATGTGCTCGGCAAGACCATTGCCGGCGGCAGCGATGAGGTCGCCAAGTGGCTGCTGGAACGCCAGTCCCAGAGCTTCGATGCCGTGTTCGTGCCGGCTGGCACCCGACTCGCCATCCACGTCGACCGTGAACTTCCCATCGATCTCGATCTTAAAGGCAGGAAACTCAATCATGCGAAATCTGTTAATCCCTATCTCCGCACTCGGCTTGATTAGTCTCGTGCTGTCGGGCTGCGCCAGTACCAAGGACGCAGTGTTACCCCAGGACGGTCCTCCGATGAAAGCAATCTACGAGCAACACATCCAGGAGATGGGTGCGCACGATCCCTTAGTCGCTCGAGAGGCGCTGGGAAATCGACCTGTTGTCGACGGCGAGGGCGCGCTTCATGGCTATACCCGAGAGGCCTACAACGAGATCGACACCACCTTCCCCAGAGTGCCGAACCCGAGTCTGGTGATGTATGTGTATCCGCACCTGGTGGGCAACGAGCAGGTGCCGGTACCCGGCTACGTCACGACGTTCCCGATGTATGAGAGGGTCGAGTACGCACTACCTGGTGAAGTACCGAGCCAACGGCAACCGCAGTGAGCATGGCAAAGTTTCTGTCACGCGCATCATCGAAGCAGGATCAGGATCCCGCGGAAGCGCCCGTCACCACGGCGTCGGTCAAGCGTCTTTATGATCGCCCGCCGTCCTTTACCGATCTCTTGCCCTGGGTCGAGTACGACCCGGACAGTCGCACCTTCCTGCTGGAAGACGGCGTCAGCGTGGGCGCCTTGTTCGAGATCCTTCCCGTCGGTACCGAGGCCCGTACGCCCCAGTTCATGACGCAACTGCGCGACGCCATCCAGACGGCACTCACCGATGCCATTCCAGAAGACGATGATGTCCCCTGGATTTTACAGGTCTATGTGCAGGACGAACCGAGCCTGCAAGGTTTTCAGAAAGAAGTCGCGGCCTATGCACAGCCGGGTGCCAAGGGCACGGCATTCACCCGGCATTTTCAGGACGCGTTCTCGCAGCACCTGGCGCGGATCACACGTCCCGGCGGGCTGTTCGAGGATACCGCGGTAACGGGAACCCACTGGCGAGGACAGGTGCGCCGTGTACGCGCCACGCTCTATCGCCGCTTGGAGGTGAAGGGCAAGACGCCGTCAGCGGTCGAGGTGGAAGAAGCGATGAATGACGTGGCGATCAAGTGGGTCGCCTCACTGGCCTCGGCCGGCATTCGCGTACGACGGAGTACTGGCAAGGATCTCTACGAATGGCTGCTCAAATGGTTCAATCCGAAACCTGCGATTGCAGACGGTGATCCCGACAAGCTGTTAGATGTCGCCCCGTATCCGGGCGACGAGGACCTCCCATTCGGCTACGACCTGGCCGAGCGACTCACGCTTACGATGCCGCGTTCGGATAACGAATCCGCCACCTGGTGGTTCGATGATCTGCCACATACGATCGTCACGGTCCAGGGACTACGGCGGGTGCCGGAGGTGGGTCACATGACAGCCGAACGCCAGGCCGGCGATCACGTCTTCTCACTTTTCGATCGCATGCCGGAGCACACCGTGATGGTGTTGACCCTGACGGTCAAACCGCAGGATTTCACCCGCAACCACATCGCTCAGGTCAAACGTGCCGCCGTGGGCGACTCCGCCGAGGCCGCACTGACACGCGAGGATGCGGAACTCGTGGAGCGGGAGATGGCACAGGGCAATAAACTCTATCCACTGGGCATTGCTTTTTACGTGCGCGGTGATAATCCAAAGTCGCTGCGCGCCAATGTGAATCAACTGAATGCGTTGCTGTTGCCCAATGGCCTGCAGCCGATCCTGCAGGAAGCGGATCTGCTCGCACTGGACAGCTACATTCGCAACCTGCCGATGGCCTATGACGTATCGATGGACAAGTCCAGTCGCCGTTCGCGGTTGGTCTTCTCCAGTCATACCGCCAATCTGTTACCCCTGTATGGCCGATCGAAGGGAACCGGTCATCCAGGCTTGGTCTTCTTCAACCGTGGCGCCGAACCCCTGACCTTCGATCCCTTGCACCGGGCCGACCGTAAGAAGAATGCCCATATGTTGATCCTCGGTCCCACCGGGGCTGGCAAGTCAGCACTCCTGGTTTACCTGCTGCAACAGATGGCCGCAATGTACCGTCCACGTATTTTCATCATCGAGGCCGGTGGATCTTTTTCACTGTTGGGTCAGCACTTCCAGGCCCACGACGTCTCCGTCAACCAGGTCACCTTGAACCCGAATGTAGATGTGAGTTTGCCACCGTTCGCGGATGCGTTACGCATGCTGGATAAAGAACGCCGCGTGCATCTTCCCAAGGATCCGGATGAGTTGGTCGATGACGACGACGAGATCGAAGGCGAGGGTGGCGGTAGAGATATTTTAGGCGAGATGGAAATCGCTGCCCGAATCATGATCACCGGTGGTGACGAGCGCGAGGACGCCCGCATGAGCCGGGCCGATCGGCTACTGATACGAAACGCCATTTTCCTGGCTGCGAAGACGGTCAAAGAGAGTGGCAGAGATCAAGTGATCACCGAGGATGTGGTCAGCGCCTTGCACGCCATCGGTCAGGGTCAAAGCCTGCCCGAACACCGGCGCAACCGCGCTATCGAGATGGGCGACGGCATGGCGCTGTTTTGCTCCGGCCTTGCCGGCCACTTTTTCAACCGGCCCGGTACCCGCTGGCCGGAGGCCGACGTCACCATCTTGGAGATGGGCATGCTGGCGCGCGAGGGTTACGAGGATCAGCTCACCGTGGCCTACATCTCCATGATGAGCCACATTAACGATCTGGTGGAGCGCCATCAGCACGATGCCCGGCCAACCCTGGTAATCACCGACGAGGGTCACATCATTACGACCAATCCCATGCTGGCTCGCTACGTTGTCAAGATCACCAAGATGTGGCGCAAGCTCGGCGCCTGGTTCTGGATTGCCACCCAGAACCTTGAGGACTTTCCCGATGCCAGCCGCAAGATGCTCAACATGATGGAGTGGTGGCTATGTCTGGTCATGCCCAAGGAAGAAGTCGAGCAGATCGCACGGTTCAAAGATCTCACCGACGTGCAGCGCAGCCTGTTGCTTTCGGCCCGTAAAGAACCCGGCAAATATGTCGAGGGTGTGGTGCTATCGGACAATCTCGAAGCCCTGTTTCGCAACGTGCCGCCGCCGTTGTCACTTGCACTTGCCATGACTGAAAAACATGAGAAGGCGGAGCGCGCGGCCATTATGCGCGAGAAAAACTGCAGCGAGCTTGAGGCTGTTTATGTTATTGCAGAGCGCATTGCTGCTAATCGCGGAGGCTAAGGTGGACATCGGAGTACTCCCATTCTCACTCCGAAAATGACTTGGGTCGACCCTATTAGGTCAGTCACTGGTTGAAGTCACAAGTGAGAGCAGCCGTTCAGGCTTCTGACCTATTGGGCAGAAAGCCCTCTGTGTCAGTAGGAGTCGTTCATGTTTCCTTCGCCAAGGCCCGCTCATCAGCGGAATGTACAGGAGCCCCTGCTTTAATAGGTCAAGCCGACAAAGCGATATTCAAATCCCCATAGAGAAAAACGTATCCGTTAGCCCGGTACCAGACCCCCGCGGTTTCCTCCATCGAGTCTTATAAGACGCCTGCCCACTGAGCTTGTGTATGCAATTCAAAGGTCTTCGTATGGGGGCAGGCATCTTATAAACCTAAACGGAAGCAGTCGTAGAGAAAAAATCTTTATTAGGCAAAGTTCCCTCTGTGTCAGGATAGATGTCGCCGGAAAACACCGATAGCAATTCCAAATAACAATGATCCGATCACCAGCAAGGCCAAAGCCTGCGGCCAGAGTTCCGCAATGCCCGCACCTTTGAGGAATATGCCGAGAATCACGTCCATGTAATAACGCAGCGGGCTGACCAGGGAAAGGGTCTGTAGAAATTCGGGCATGCTCTCCACCGGTACCAGCGTGCCCGATAAAAACATCAGCGGAAACAGGCCAAAGAATGAAAGCAGTAGCGCCTGTTGCAGGGTCTTGCTAACAGCGGCCACCAGCACGCCAATGCTGATGGCGCTGAGCAGGAACAGTGCGGTAAGCAACAGAAACAATAGCAAGCTGCCACGCAGCGGCACGCCAAACCACCAGACAATCAGCAGGCTGGGAAAAATGGATAATAAACCCATTGCCAGGGTCGGCACAGTCTTAGCCAGAAACAATTCGCCGATACGGATGGGGGTCACCATGAGTTGCTCGATGGTGCCCACCTCCTTTTCCCGCACGATGGAAGCGGCCGGGTGAATAACACCCACCATAAGCGCAGCCAGGGCAATCATGGATAACACCATAAACGAGGTGTAGCTCTGGTCGGGGTTATACCAGACACGCAACACCGGTTCGACCTGCACGGCGGGAGCCACGGCATCGGGCAGCCATTCCTGCTGAAAACGATCCAGGATCTGCGCGGCGTAACCCCGGGCAATGGCCGCAGTATTGGAGTTACTGCCGTCCAGCAGCAGTTGCACCACCGGTATTGCACCGCGGCGCAGATCATGGTCAAACTTCTCGGGTATCACGATAATAAGGCTTGCCTTGCCCTTATCCAGCCAGTCGCCAGCCTCGGCCATGGTGGACGGATAACCCTCTATATCGAAGGCCTCATTGATACGAAAACTTTCCAGCAAGGCCCGACTGGCAACACTGCGGTCCTGGTCCACCGCGGCCAGCGGTAGGTGTTTCACGTCAAAGCTCAGGGCATAGGCGCAAATCACCACCTCGATGGTATACAGCCACAGGATCAGCAACAGGATGACCCGATCACGCGAAAACTGGATGATCTCCTTGGTTAACAGGCTTGCCAGGCGCATCTCAGGCCACCTTCTTGCGAAAACGCCAGGCCGCCAGCCAAAACACCGCGAGGGTGTAGAGCAACAAAACGGCGAGATTGAACCATAACTCCTCCAGGCCACCGCCCTTGAGCACGATACCCCGTGACAGTTCGACGAAGTAACGGGCGGGGAAAATCGCGGTATAGAGTTGCAATACGTAAGGCATGGTAAAGATCGGGAACAGAAAACCGGAAAACAGGAACGACGGCATCAGTGTAATGATCAGGGCCAACAGCATGGCGGTCAGCTGGCTGCGGGTGATGGTGGAAACCAGCAGGCCGATACCGACGGTGCAAAACACGAAGACGAAGGCGGTCGCCAGCAGAAACCCCAGGTTGCCCTGGAATGGAACCTGGAACCAGAAAAAACCGATGCTGATCACCATGATCATTTGGGCAAAGGCGATCAGGCCATAGGGAATCAATTTGCCGACGATAAATTCTGCTGGTGTCAATGGTGAGGCAAAGATTTGCTGGATCGACCCGCTTTCTTTTTCTCGCACCAGGGCCAGCGCCGTCAGCAGGGGCGGAAAGGCCATCAGGATTACTGCGTACAGTCCGGGCACCACAAAATTGATACTGCGCATGGGGGCGTTGTACCAGACTCGTGCCTCCAATTGGATGGCGCTCGGCCGGGCCGGCTGCCGGAAACCGGTTACGATGGTCTGGGCGTAATTGGCGGCGACCAGTGCCGTGGCGGAGTAAGTCCCATCCACCAGCACTTGAACCGTGGGATTTTCGTTACGCACCAGGGCCGCGTGAAAGCGCGGCGGGATCACCAACGCCAGTTTCACCTGCCCACGTTGCAGGGAGTCCTCCACATCCTCAACGGTTTTGAAGTCACGGATCAGGCGAAAATAGCCGCTCTGCACAAAGCCGTCGGTGAGCGCTCGGCTGGCCGGACTCTTATCCTGATCCAGCACACCCAGCGCAACGTTTTCCACATCCAGAGAGATCGCATAACCGAACAGAAACAACATGACCAAAGGCAACAGCACGGAAACCCCAACCGTTATCGGATCACGAATGATCTCGCGCGTCTCTTTAGCCGTTACCGCCGTCAATCGATGCCAGTTCATCGGACGGCCTCCATTACTTGTTCAGACGCTTTTTCCCGGTCGATGTAGGCCATGAAGATGTCTTCCATACTGGCCGATTCCTCCATGGACAAGGTCGACCGCAAATTTGGGATACTGCCCGCGGCGATCAGGCGACCCTCGTACATCAGGCCCAGGCGATGGCAGTAGGTCGCCTCTTCAAGGTAATGGGTGGTCACAAAAATCGTCATACCGGTATTGGCCAGGGACTGGATCAACTGCCAGAAACGCTGGCGTGAGCGAGGATCAACGCCGGAGGTCGGTTCATCGAGAAACAACACCGCTGGCTCATGCAGAATACTGCACGCCAGCGCCAGACGCTGACGCAAGGCACCCGATATTTCCTGCACTTTGCGATCTTCCATACCGCCCAGCCCGATCATGTCGCTGGCCCAGGTGATCGCCTCCGCCCGAGCGTGGCCATCAATACCATAGACCCCGGCAAAGAAGCTCAGGTTTTCCGCTACCGTTAACTCGGTATACAGTGAAAAACGCTGTGACATGTAACCGATACGGCTGCGCAAGCGCATGGGTTCTGCTGCCACATCAACACCGGCCACCTGGAGTTCGCCGCTGGCAGGTTTCAGTAAGGCACACATGGCACGTATTAATGTCGTTTTACCGGCACCGTTGGGGCCCAGAAAACCAAACACCTCCCCGGCGGATACCGCGAGCGTGACATTATCGACGGCGGTGAAATTTCCGAAGCGGCAGGTCACGCCTTCGAGTTGAACCACATCAAGCGCGGTTGTCGCATCCGGGCTCGGTGATTCAGGCGCGAATGCAGGTACCGGGACATCCGTCTCTGTCATGGTCATCTGCACAAACACATCCTCCAACGATGCCGGAACCGGCTGCAGCTCACCGAGATGTTGGAGTGCCTGCATGACGTCAGTGGAAAGTGTCGTGGTTGGTCGAAGCAGGATATGTAATACAGAGCCCAACCACTGCAAGCCACTTAATTCAGGGCGACCCACTAACACCCGCAGTGATTCTTCGGCACGGTTTGTCGTCAACTCGAAAACAGTTCCCTCGCCACTTTGGCGCAGCGCGTCGGGTGAATCCAACGCCAGGATCTGTCCGTGATCGAGCAGGGCCAGGCGGTCGCAGTAGTCTGCCTCGTCCATGTACGGCGTGGTCACCACAATGGTTGCACCCGATTCGCGAAACTCGTGCAGCATCTGCCACAGTTCCCGGCGCGAGACCGGATCCACGCCGAGGCTGAGTTCGTCCAGCAGCAATAACGGCGGTTCGTGGATCAGATTGGTACACAGCGATAATTTCTTACGCATGCCGCCGGAAAGGTCTCCCGCCCGCCGTCCACCAAATTGGGTAAGACCGGCCATCGCCAGCAGGCGTTGGCGTCGCTGTTGAAAGATGCTGCCTTCTATGCCACGAACTCGGGCAGCAAAGCTCAGGTTCTCGTCAACTGTTAACCGGTCATAAAGCGTAAAGCCCTGCGACATATAACCAATGCGCGAGGTAATCGATGCCGTTTGTTTAACTGTATCAAATCCAAGCACACGACAAGTTCCCTCTGTGGGATCAAGAATCGCGGCCAGTATTTGCATCAAGGTGGTCTTGCCAGCGCCGTCGGGTCCCAGCAAGCCGAAGATCTCACCCTCGGCAATTTGCAGATCGATATCGGCGAGCACTTTTTGCGTGCCGAACCGTCGCCCGATACCTTGCGCTTCAATGATCCAGGCTGTGTTCTCGGTACCGGCCATAATCATGATTACCTTGGTACGACCAGTTGTTCCGGCCAGGGAAGATCATCCTGCAGCTTCAGCCAGGCATCGGCCGGCATGCCCGGCTTGAGAACCCCCTCTTCATTGGCCACAGACAGGGTGACACCAAATACCATACGCACACGTTCCTCCGGCATGTGAATATCCCGTGGCGTAAACTGCGCGCGTTGATCGACCCTTGACACATTCGCATCGAAGTAACGCTGAGGAAACGCATCCACCCGGACCCGGGCCGGTGCCCCCAGCTTCACCTTGCCGATGTCGCGCTCGGGAATATAAACCTTCATCTCCAGACGCGACAGATCCACCAGCACGGCCACCACCTTGCCAGGCACTGCCAATTCGCCCACTTCGATAGCCTTGACCAACACGGTTCCAGGCATCGGTGCGTAGATCTGTGTCTTGTTCAGTTGCAGTTGCAGCAGTTCTATCTGCTGACGCGTCGCCTCCAGGCGGTTTTCGCTCTGCTGGACCTGAGCCTCCAATACCTGCATCTTCCCCCGGGTCTCTTGAAAGACATCTTCTACCTGATTGAGACGTTGCGCCGTGATGGTGCCTGATTTTTTCAGTTCGCGGTGGCGCGTGAGATCCGATTCCGCTGTGCGCAGATGATGTCGCCAGGTGCGCAGTTGAGAATCAAGGGCAGCAAGCTCGTTTTTGACGGCCGACTGTTCTGCGGCTGCCTGTGCAAGACGGGTTTTCAGGTCCGCATCATCCAGGCGCAATAGCAACGTATCGGCGGCCACAGGGCGTCCTTCAACCATATAACTTTCCAGCACACGCCCGGTGACCTCGGCGCTGATACTGACTTCGGTACCCTCGATATGGCCGTTGCCGTACAAGAAACCCTGTGGCAACAACGGTGGCTGCAGCATGACGAATAATCCGTAAGAACCTGCCGCAACCGCGATCAATACCGCGGGAGTCCAAAGCCACTTTTTTTTCATATTTATTCCTCCCAGTCTCAATGACGTATTACAGGTTTCTCAACCTTTTTGGTCGGCTCCAGCCTATCATTATATGGAGCCAAATGGCCACTTTTAGTCAATCAGTTGTTCACCGGCGTTTAGTGGCTGACTCCTGCTGCCGTTCCCAATAATTCTCATCACACTGATCTAGCTAAAGCAAAAAACCACGCCGCACCTTGAATTGGTTTTCGGTTCCGTGAGCCCCGTCCGGCGAGCCACGATAGCCCACGTATCGTCAGTGGACCATTCGTGGAAATGACAAGGAACACACATTCAAACCGTTTCGTCTCTTGGGGATCACTTGTTATCGTGATCCTCGCTGGGAATATTGTACAAGCGGCTGAGCTTGCAAAAGTGACTCCCCAAGTCATTGAGATCTTCACCACGACTGACCCGTCTGTTGCCGGTGAGGCAGCCATAAGCCAGCAGCCTGATTACAGGGAAATCAAATTCTACGTCTACGAGTTGGATGGCATCCAGCGCATCGAGACGAAGCTGTCCATAGGCCTTACGGCCGATCCCGAGCAATCCAAGCGAGTCGTACTACAACGCTTCCAGCAACTGCACGATGATGATCGCGCACAGATGCAACGCGCCGCGATAGGTTTGGCGAAGGCAGCGCAATACGGCGTCGATCGCTATCCAGTTATCGTATTTGATGGTGATGTTGCGATCTATGGAGTGACCGACATCAGCGAAGCGCTACATCGGTATCAACAGTGGCGAGAAGGCGGGAAGCAATGAGAGGGCAGAGGTTCCTGTCGCTTGGTTTAGCTGCATTGCTGACGATGCCGCTTGCTGGGCGAGCAGGCTCCATCACAACACCGGAGATCGTGGCCAAGACCACAGGGGCCGCGTTTTCCTGCATGCAGTGGATGCCCATCGGAACATGTTTCTGGTTACGGTGTTCGTTGTTTGGTTGCAGTGTCAGGACCTCGCTCAAGGTCGGACACTACAACCCGGACCTGGTGATCAGCAGCTATAACGAACTGGGTGGCAACCCGTGGACAGAGATCCGGGCGACGCTGGGCCTCGCCCAGAAGGCAGCAGCGAATGGATTGCTCGGTTCATTGTTACCGGTACCCATCGACAGCGCCGGCAACCGCACCGAAGGAACCTCCCATAACCGCGACCACAAGAATCTGGTCTTCCGCGAGACCGATGCCATCGGTCATCCTCTCAGTTCACTCTCCGGAATCGTGTCCGGTGTGGGCTTGTTGTGTCAGTCGCAGACTACATCCTTTGTTCCCTATTTCCAGTCCGGACTCGATGCGCTGTCATGGCGCCAGGAGGTGCCGGAGATCTTTTATCCCCCGAGTTTCATTCCGGGCTTGCGCGAGATTGGCACATGGCCATTGCAGACCTGGGGTGGGGTGTATCCACGCACCGGTTGGACCACGCAGGCCGAAGAGCCAAAGGCCGCGGCCATCAACGCGCAACGGGCCGGCGATATCGTCACCCGCACGGCGCAGCCACATGTTTACGTTCCGGTCACCGGATCATCATCGTCGGGCCAGAAGGTCTGGCCACCGGGACCGCTGGTGGAGAAGGACCGCCGCACCGGTACCTGGCAGATGATGGTCCCGCTTAGCGAGTCGAGCTGTAACGTCTTTGGCACGAATGATCTGGCCAGCCTGACAGGCTGGGGCGGGGGCCGGGTCGATGACGCGGGCGACTATGTCTGGAACCTCTGGCGTCCCTACAAGTGTTGCCAACGGCGCGGGCAGTTCTATCTGTTTTCTATCGACTGGATTGCTTATCCCCCATGAAGAAAAAACACGGTTACCCAATGACCACAACACCCGAATCGACACAGTTCAATCCACGGAACGCGCGTGCACTGATGCTGGTTGTCCTTATATTATGGAATAGCGCCTACGCGGCCACCAAGGCTCCAACAGAGGATAGTCTGTGGTACTACGAGATCGGCGGTGCGGAGCCGGTCTCGGCACCGGCCAATCCCTCGGTGGTTTCAGTCACCCTGGGCGGTTCGGCACAACTCGGTCTCGGTTATAGTTGTGGCAAGTTCGATCCCGTCGCGGCGGTAACCAACACACTGAACGACATCGGCTCCGGTGTCGACAATATGCTGAACGCCATGACCGCCGCGGCGAGTGCCGCCATCGCGTCCTTGCCGGCGCTCATTCTGCAAAGGGCCAACCCCGGGCTCTACGACATGTTCCAGAACGCGCTGCTCAAAGCCGAAGAGACCATGCAACTCGCCACCAAGTCTTGCGAGCAGATGGAAGCCGAGATCGCCCAGGGCAAGAATCCCTATGCCGATCTCATCACCTTGTCCAAGGGCAACGACTGGAAACTCCAGATGGGGGTCGGCGGCAACGATGCCGTGACCGCGAAGGACGCGGTCGAGACATCGAATGGTGACAACGGTGTGCCGTGGATCGGTGGCCAGGCCGGCGGTTCGGGTCAACCGCTCCTGGAGTTTACCGGCGATATCGTCAAGGCCGGTTACAACCTCAATATGAACCGGCCCCTCACAGCAGTGGGTCCGGTGCCACCAGCTGCGGCGACCCGCCTGACCGAGGTGTGGGCCACGCCCGCCGATGCCAGGGACTGGGTCGTGGATGTGGTAGGCGAGAACATCGTGACCACCTGCGATACGTGCCGCAAGGACAGCATTCCCGGCACCGGCCTGTTGCCGAAGCTCTATCAGGAGGCGAGCACGGTGACGGTGGAACTTCAAAATCTGGTTGGCGGTACAACGCCGCCGACACTCACAAACCTGGAGAACATCACCGCGCCCGGCGTGGCCATCACGCGCCAGGTCATCGAAGCGATTCGGGAGATGCCGGCCTCCGAACAGAGTCTGATCATGGGCCGGCTGGTGTCGGAGATCAGTACCGCGCGCACGGTGGAAAAGGCCTTGTTCGCCCGCCGACTTTTGCTCACCGGCCGGCAGGTGCCGGAGGTCTACGCCACCGAGGTAGCCCGCGAGCATGCGGACACCTCCATCGCCGAGCTGGACAAGGAAATCGAGAACCTGCTGTTCGAGACGCGGGTGCGCAAGGAAGTCGTCTCCGACACCGTGACCATGTTGCTCAAGCGAGCAGCGGCACGACGCCAGACTTCTTTGAATACACCCACAGTGCCGACGATCGATCCCAGGCCTTTGAGCAATGGCCGCGTCCCGTAACCGGTTCGCGATGCGCAGACGCTGGTTCGTAATGCTGACATTGTTGGCATTCGGGTTGGCGTTGGGCATTGGTGCCTTTCTTTGGCAATCGGTGCAAACGTCGTCGGTCGCTGCAATCCAGACTCGGATCGATGTGTTGAAGCCCGTGTTGACCACAATCCGATTTCTGCTGATCGGCCTGGTGGCACTGTCATGGCCGGCGGTGATCCAAGGCCTCCATCGATGGGGCCGTGTTGATGAAGCGGGGAGGGCACGCTTGCTGTCCCTGCGTTGGCGGATCGTCACCTGGCTCGTCGTGATCGAACTGATGCTTGGGCAGAATCTCCTGAGC
>Ga0316207_10001072_pt1 | contig 36579 bp, 52 predicted proteins | sample 6weekpyrite_MG_FD_204943 | JGI IMG/M metagenome (GOLD analysis project Ga0316207, IMG submission 204943) | Microbial mat bacterial communities from mineral coupon in-situ incubated in ocean water Damariscotta River, Maine, United States -... | ecosystem: Environmental > Aquatic > Marine >... | reverse complement strand
TCGCTTGATTCCTGAGTTTTTCTAGTTCTTTATTTTTCATAACTGCTCGGCTCTATTTATTTGGTGGATGATGTACCTAACTGTACCTGCTTCACCATTATGATAAGCTAACTCATAGGAATAATTCTCTGCGTTAAGCGCAGTGTCATTATTGATAATGAAGGTGTTGGTTAGATGTGCTAAGAGTTCATGGCCATCCGTTGTAGAGAACACCCTATGCACTAACTGTGAAAGGGCTTGGGCTTTCGCTTTTTGTTCTTCTACTTGTTGGGATGACTGGGACTCGGTGGTAAGGTCGGTCCAGGTCACTAAGTTACGCTCCTCAAGGGTTGTTGTTGTCGTGCTACAGGCTCTTCACCTGTATCTCCGCCAGCCATTGCTGCTTGTGCGCCAGCTTCGATTACTTGCTTCTTCTCTTCTTCGGTACGCAAGAGTTCAGAAGTCATGCCAGTTTTTCTACCAGCCCACGATCCAAAGTCTTCTAATCTAAAAGCCATTTGTGCTTGAGCAGGGCCAGCGGTTGCCATAGTAAACTCAACAGCTTGTTGTACAGCCATTAAATCCTCCATGTCCTGTGAGACAGCTAATGGAGAGGTAAACTTGTATTCAACCTCCATGCCGCCTACTTCCATAGGCTCGATTAAACCACGCCTCTTTAAAATCCAATGAACTCGCTGAAGGGTCGGGATTAATATCTCAGTTTGCAAGCGTCCATAAGCAGAACCAATGCGTTTAGCTATTTCACGAGCCTCTATTGAGACTTCGGTTGCTGAACGTACTGGCCCATTAGGATCTCTTAAATCATTGAATAGGGCGCGTTTAATCGCCATTTGTAGGTCACTAATCACAAACTCAGATAGTTGCAAGCTTGAATTAGTGTCTAATCGCATTAAAGAAGGGTTTGCAGAGTTGTTAGAACCCACGGGAATAACCACACCGGGAGCGACAGTGATGTTATAAGGATTAACAACGCCATCATCTGTAGCAGTCCACATGCCAGCCAAGTCAATAGCGGCCTTCTGTAAAGAAAATTCTTTGGCTTTATTAAGGGATTTGGCATCTGGCAATGCTTGTAATGCTGGGCCTCTTCCTCTGATTTCGCCTGAGCATTTAGCATAACGGCCTGTAACGAAAGGTGAAGAGTCTTTGAAATCATACAGCCAAGAAATCTGCTCCTCTCCCTTGACCCATACAACGCCATAATACTTTTTGCCTTTAGGCTCATACACAACACCCTCAGTCACTTGAACCTTTGTCTCTGGTTCACGCGCAATTAAATCAGCTATTTCTTCGGATGGCTTAAATCCCTTCCAAGTTCGCTCAAGATTTCTTGCGCATACCTTGAACTCTCGCCAATGGGTTTCAATCGAACCATGAGGGGCTTCTTCAAACGCAATGCCTCTCTGTGGGATTGAATTGAATACGAGTGGGCTTTCATCGTCATCTTGTTCATCAATCTTTAGTGTCCCCGTCCCCACTAGAACATCAAGGGCCATTTCATAAAACTGTGTGCCAAAATTTGACCGATGAATATAGTCAAACAATATTTCGTTTTGCTTATCAAGATACTGCTGAACGTCTTCTAATGATACCTCAGACTCATTGGCCTCTAGAAACGATTTAATGCGCTTAGGCACTTCAGGCTTGGCCCACCTAGACCATATAGGTGCAATCGACTCCTGTAGCTTTGAGGCCCCTTGTTGGATAGCTTCCAAAGGGGTTGAGTCAAATATCCGGTCCATTTTATGCTGACCAGGGGCTTCATCATCAAAAATATTCCGCTGAGGGAGAAAGTAGTCATAAACGTCGTTTAGAGTATCTTCCCATAGCACTTCTTGACTCTTGGCCTTCCCAGCTCGATTCTTTAGGTCTTTTAGTGACCCTAACTCTCTAGGTAGTTCCATTATCTTGCACCTGGGCCTGGGGGTCGGATAAGGCTAGGTGTCGCTCGTCCTGCGCTTGGCGTCTGACCACCTCCTGTGGGGCCGCTTGGCGACCCGCCTTTTAACAGCGATTTGTAACCTAACTTTCCCCGCGACATTGCTTTCAACCTCTTCTCGGACTCTTCAATCTCTTCGTCCAATAAACTCTTGTTTCTTTTCAACTGAGCCTCTTCTGCTGCGGTCAATTCATTGCTCGGTGGTTTCGGCTTACTAAAAATACCCACGGACTAGCTCCTTAAATAACTGTTGCGGTGTAATAATCCACCACTTATTTATACCTATAATTCGTTTCACATGAGATACACAAGAGTGTAAACCAAGGATTCCTTGTTCGGCTTCCCCGATATCTACCTCAACTGCATACCTAATTGGCCGCATCTTTGTGTGGAGAACTTCTTGCTTACACACAGTTATATTAATGTTATCCACAGTAGGATCTACTATAACGACACAATCCTGTGGATATAATACCACAAAACAGTGTTGAAAATCTTCTTTAAATATGCTTTGGAGTAATTTATTCTTAGATGGCCCAAAACAAACAATTGCTTTCATTAATCAAACACCGAGAAGTTGGCTTTAGCAAATACAGGTTTTTTAAAGTTCTTGCTAGATGTTAAGGCTTTGCGCCCCTCCCCCTCGCCTTGTAGGGCGTATTCTAATGCTTCTACCGGGTGAGAGTATTCATTCTTGTCTGGCTCTTCGGTATAGTATTCTCCGGACTTCTGTAGTCTTCTATAGCAGAATCCGCCTTGCAGTCCCCGTCTAACCATCTTAGCTTTAGGCATTAATACAAATCGTGGCATACCATCCATACACAATTCTTTCATAGGGATTTCTAATGCTGCTCGACGTTTTAACGGATCATTAGTATGAGTTGGTTGGCAAGGTATTCCTGCGCTTCTTAAGATCATAAACGGAGTTTGAGAGTTTGCTTGGTTCCTGTTAGATCCACTAGGGTCACCCCATCCTCTAAACTTGAAATGGGGATATTCATAGTCGATGTACTTCTTGAGTGCTGGGGCAAATTCAACAGCCCCCATATCTTCTGCCAGAAACTCGTCGAATACGATCCAACGGTTAAACTCAGCTCGTTGCATAAATGTACATGCCGGTGTACGCCCAAAGTCGAATCCCAGTATGATAGGTTGCGTGACGTCAGGAGTCCATTCATCCAAGTGACGGCAGTGTGTTGAGTCCACATACCATGGGTGTACGGGTTTTCCGTCGGCAACGAAGCCGTATTCGTTTGCCAGGTTAACGTGTATCCAGTCATCAGTTTTTCCTTGTAAGCCTCTTTCGTAATAACCTTCAGGTAAATTGTGGATGTTTTCAGCGGCTTGATTCACTACCCACTTACCATCTTTCTTAAGCACCCCGCCTGGTTGGCGGTAGAACTTCCAATCTTTAGGACGCTCTTCTTCAGCTAATTCATAGTACCAGTGACCCTCATAGGGCGCGTTAGTATCACCAATCATTCCATGATGAGTACATATAGCCCCTTCCTTTCTAGAAGGATAACGACCACAACGGAGGTCTAACATATCAATAGCGGGCTTAGGAAGCTCTTTAGTCTCATTTAACCACGCCCAAGTACACTGAATACCCCTTGCCTTCTTAACGTGGTCAGGTCTATCAAATGCAATGAAGATAACCTCGCACTCGACGGACGTACCATCCTCTAAATCAAATGAAATGAAATGCGTAGGTGGCGCTTTAGATCCCTGTTTAAACATCCCCAGGTCGCCATGTATCTCCAACCAATCCTTAATCGTTGTACTAAATAATTCAGAGTAAGTGTTACGACAAGCAATGATTCTAGACAGTCGCTTATTAAAATTAGGGTGGTTCTTCTGCTTAACAGGCTCTTGTTCACACATCAAGTCCAAGAACTTCAGAATCGTTTGTACCGTCTTACCTGACCCAAGCGGCCCCATAATCATAGATTTAGATGCACGACACTCAGTAAACTTCTGTAACACCTCACCTTGAGGCATTAAGTTATACTCAGTGGTCATTTGTTCACTCATTGATTAAATCCCATATTACCACGACGATTAAAATACCAATACACAAATTAAATAACCAACTAAAGTCCATATATATCCCCGTGATTTCTGTAACACATTAGCAAGTCCTAATATATAAAGTATTGTTTTACTTGGAAATTATTATTTTTCAGGGGTTTTGATTCTGGGTTGGGAAAATTGTGTGAGTGGATATGTATAGACCTTCACAACTCCAAGCTCCGAACTCCCCCCCCTATCAAGCCCTGTAAGCCTCTCTAAGCGCTTTACACTCATTACCCTAGCCACCCTATTACTCATCCTCTGTATGACCGTCAAATCGCTTTACATTGCGTTTAACTAGTGGTCGAGCGTTAACATCATGCACTTGTTTGTTCTGCCACTTGTCCTTACGTCTGTTAGTTAGCCAGAATATTAGTGCCGCAGTGTCAGGAACTATGTACCGTTCTTTGGTTGACTCGCCTGATTTATTGGTGGTTGTTTCAGTAACCCAAAAGCCTGTAGCCCTTTTATATAGGGACTTTTCGACATTATCAGTTTGCAAATGTTCTATTTCTTCAATGGCATTAGATAGTTTTTTATTCTCTTTGCGCCATTTATAATAAGTACTAGCACTAATCCCAAGCGCTTTACACACTTCCTTATGCTCAGCACCCAATATAAGCATGTCAGTGATTATCTTTATTACTCTATTGTCACATACAATACTAGGTCTGCCGGATTTGTTACTTGGCTTGATGATTTCCTGGGATTTCTTCATAAAAAACAATAACTTGATAGGTTGGTGGCTACATGTAGTATAACACGACACACTAAATAATTCGATATACGTATTGATTTATACATTAATTGGAGTACTATATAAGAGTAAGTTAACTATTTAATAAAGGAAAATAGACTGATGAAAATATACAAAGACATTAAAACTGGTTCATGGATAGCCAGTTATAAGAATAAAACAGGAATAGCTAACAATATGCCAAGTGCGGTTAGAGCCTGTTTGCAATTAATAAACCCTAATTCAGTAAGGGGATAATAATATGAATGATTTAACAATTAAGACAGCCAGGGTACACACCGGTGGCGATGTATCGAACAAAAACTCCAAAATGTTAGGTTCTAGCTTTGGTTTAGATCCATTTCAATGCAAGGTTGGTTCTGAATTATCAAAGATAGAAGGAAGTGTTTGCCACCAATGCTATGCTAAACGTGGAACGGGTATCTATCCAAGTGTGCGCAAGGGCCGCGAAAACAACACACAACATATTGTAGATGGTGACAAAAAAGACGGTTTAAAAAGCTGGTCTGATGCCATGATTTTTCTAATTGAAAAACGTGCTACTTTGGGCTTTCATAGGTGGCATGATGCCGGTGATTTACAATCATTGAATCATTACAAGGCAATTATAAGGATTGCCGAAAAGCTGCCAAACATTAAGTTCTGGCTACCAACTAAAGAAAAGAAGGTTATAAACAGCTACAAAGGCAATATTCCTGATAATTTATGTGTGCGACTTTCAGCGCCTATGGTTGACGGGTTGCCGTCCAAAGTTAGAAAGGGCATCAACACTAGTACTGTGCATAAAAATCAAACAGCGCACGGTTATGTCTGCCCAGCGCCAAAGCAGAACAATTCATGCGGTGATTGTACAGCATGTTATAACAAGAATGTTGCTAATGTTAGCTACCATAAACACTAAGAGGTGAAACGATGAAAACTATTATAGACTTACTGATAGCCAAAGGCGCTCAACCAGCATGTGCGGCTATCCTGGTATTAATTATTGTAGACTTACTACTGACAGCAATATAGAGGCTATTATGAAAATATACACACTAAAAGAGTACTGCAAACTATACCACAGCGGTAACTGGTCCAGTTTAGCGAGGGCATTAGATATAACACCGCAACGCATGTACAATATGCGGAATAGGGCGGTATCTGATTATTATGTAACACACGATAAAGGGGATATGATTGTATTCCCTATATCTTATAGAAGGGCTTTGTAATGTGGTATGACAAACTAGCTATTGAGCTAAAAGAAAGGCGAAAGAAATTTGACAGCAATTTAGACGGTGTATCGTGCGACGACTTGCATAAGGATTTGGATGAGGATAAAGATTTGCGGGAACATCTCAATCAAAAGTATTATCAAGACTACTTGCACGAAAAGTATGATGACGAGTATAACGCCAAAGAGAAATTTGACTGCCCGACTTAACGACTCCATTTAATCTTATCATAGCCGGTTTGGTAATTCTGCCGGCTTTCTTTTGTACTCTTCCTTGCATGGCTTCCTTTTCCACCGTGGTCTTTATTAGGGAAGTGCCTATTTAAATCACTCTTTGACAGCTTGTCGAAATGGCTCTTAGTCATTGCTTTTGTACTCTTTCACTACTTTCTCTGCGCTTCGGCCAACAATATAACCGCCAACACCAATGTTTAAGAGTGACCATAACTGGTCTGGGACAGCGAGTCGAGGTGCTTCTGTCCAGAATAATGACAGGTACGGATATAAAATATAGTTATTAGCCACTATACCCGCAAAGATTAACATAAGTATGGGTCGCCAGGCTGCAACTATCCAATGGTCTGACTGAGCCTCAGCAATGATTACATTGGCAGCCGATTCTAGTTCCTTCATCTTGCCGGCCTGAATAAGCATTAACAGCTCGGCCTTTCTGATGTCTTTATTTTCCTCGTTAGGGAACCAGTGGTCGATTAGTTTAGAGCCAATATTAAATATGCCGGACAGCAGCGCGGGATTCATAACCATTCCTCTGGGTCAATATGCTCGCCACCCTTCTTTACTTCATAGTGAACATGTTCGGTTATCCTGGGGTATCTATCGCCTAGTTTTTGGGTCGTTCCTATAACGTCACCCTCTTTGACCGCTGCATGAAGGAAAATAGACGGCTCTACGTAAAAGAAACGGTGCTGATAGCCATCGTCATCCGTGATTTGTACGTAGCGGAACCGTAAATCGTCTGAATAAGGGTAGCCTAGCTTGGTTACTCGGCCAGATACGTGGGTGACTACTTCTGATGCAGGATAGCAAGCCAGGTCAATACCATTGTGGTCACGCTTGCCTCTTGGTGCTAGATATGCGCCACTACCGTATTCATCGACATGGCGTTTAGGTGGTATAATTCTCATCCACCGATTTTATCACTTCCTTCGGTAGAATAACAACAACACTAGGACAGCGAACAACATCCAATAGTGAAACTCAACCATTGTCTTTTCTCTCATCCCTTATTATGTCGGCTTTGATTTCTTCCATGCACGACTTGCATATCTTCTCACCTCGATATTCAGTGACTTCTTCGTAGTACCAACATCTATGACACTCATCACAAGTCTCTATATCTAATGAACTAAAACCTTGGTCTGTTATGTATTCTTCACTCATTGTCTTTCTCCCGCTTATATTCTGGTGAATACTCCCCTTCTCTATACGGGTTAATGTTGCCTGTATGAAAGTTGATATCTATTTCGTCTACCATCTCATAATCAACCCGTACTACGTTGCATATCTCTTCCCAGACATCGAGCGCGTTAAAGTCGTCTACATATAACTTCAGGTGGCGAGCTGGCTTTAACTTCTCCTCCAGCTCTGCTATTCTTGCTGATTGCTTTTTGACCAAGTCAGATAACCGTATCATTTCGCTGTTTGATGTGTCAGTCATTGTCTTTCTCCAGTCTAAACAATGCCCATAGAAAATTCTTTATGCCTTCATAAAATTTATTATGTTTCACTGCTTTCCTCCAAAATAAACCCTAAAAAACCAATGGTTGTAATTAGCAAGAAACTTTTGACCATCGTAGTCAACATAGTTGAAAACCTCTTTGCCTGTTACAACATCTACAAATGAGCAATCAAGTCTCTTTGCGGTTAGTCTGCGTCTCAACCAATCAATCATTGCTTCACCCCTTTTGCAGTTCTTCAATTTCAGACACCAATCGTTAAGCATCTGGATTTCTAGTTTATTGGCTTTCTTGTCTGCTATGCAGTCATCGTATGTGACTTACTTGCCTCGTTTGTCAGGCTCAACAGGCTTGTCCCAATCCATGTATCGCGGTATATCACTCATCGTCTTTCCCCTTCTCAATAAGGTAGTATTTATCATCGTCTGATATATCGTTGATTTTTAAATAGCTCCGAATACTTTGATTCGTGACAATCTCGTCAAACATTTGGCTCTCTTGCAGCTTTTCTTCCAACTCCGCTATTCTGTCTTCTAACTTCACTGTCCGACTTAAAGCAATATCATCCATCAATTCATCTGCGGATTGTGTAAAGCAAATGTCATACTTAAGCTCTATCTTGCTTACAGGGTCTGGGCAAGTCTGGTCTAACACAAGCTGTATTAGTTCTTTTATAGGGTCAGTCATTGTCTTTCTCCTGCAATACAGCCAATACGCATTTAGCTAGTGCTAGTTGTGGGTCTTTGCTTGCCTTACATTCTGTGCGAACACCATAAACATCCCAAAGCATATCCTCGTTATCCCATTGCAGGGTAATCTTATGCTCAACCACCAATGGCATTAAGTCGTTCCAGTTGTTGCTGTAATTTGGGATGTGTTGATAACATCTGTCGTCATGTTTTAATACGTACTTATCCGCCCCCAATAGTGGCGACTCTATACTTAAAACTATTTCCGCATCTGGATAAAGCAGTCTAGCGATTGCTAGATTTAGTTCTGCGTTAGTCATCTTCACCCTCTCTTAGTTTGGCTTTGCCTCTTTCTAACACAGCAAGCACATCACCCCAGTCATAATTGCCGTTGTCATGGCCTTGGATTGCAAACTCCAATTCCTGCACTCTGGCTTCTAACTTCTGAATTGTCGTGGCTTGCTCCATATCTAAAACCTCATTGATATGCGTAACTACATTCTGCATATCTTTTTTACTTAGACCATTAACAGCGTGAATTGCGTAATCTAATGATGTATCAATCATCTTCACCCTCTCTTAGCTTGCTCTCCAACACTTTCAATAGGCACTCAGCAAGGGCGCGTTGTGGGTCTTTGTTTACACTGCACTGATATCCATTTGGTATAATTTCGTATTCCGCTTCCCAATTATCCGTCATGACTATATCGTCAAAATACTCTGGCATTAACGCTATCTTATGCTCAACCACCAACGGCATTAAGTCGTTCCAGTTGTTGCAGTAGTCAACTAGACTTGCACTACCATATGCAAGGCTTACTAAAACCCCCTCACCATCCTTGCAAAAATCAATAGCGTCTGGCTGAATTTTTCTTGCTTCTGGATGCACCAACTTAGCAATCGCTAGGTTTATTTCTTGGTTATTCATTGTCTTTCTCCTTCTCAATAAGGTAGTATCTATCATCTTCTCCTATATCCCATCCAGTAGCCTCTCTTACCATGTCGGTTAGCATCTTGTTTGCAGCAGAGTGAGCAGCAGAACGAGCAGCGTCAGCAGCATCGTAAGCAGCAGAGTGAGTAGTAGAGTTAGCAGCGCAACCAGTATCGTAAGCAGCGTAAGCAGCGCAACCAGCACAGTGAGCAGCAGAGTGAGCGGCAGAGCGAGCAGTAGAGGCAGCAGCAGCGTCAGCAGCAGCGTCAGCAGCAGAACGAGCAGCAGAGGCAGCAGCGCAACCAGTATCGTAAGCAGCGTCAGCAGCATCGTAAGAAGCACAGTGAGCAGCAGAGTGAGCGGCAGAGCGAGCAGTAGAGTGAGTAGTAGAGTTAGCAGTATAGCGAGCAGTAGAGGCAGCATAGCGAGCAGCAGCCTGATAACGCTTATCGCCAGTGTTCAGCCACTTTAATATTAAGTGGTAGTCGTCCTTACCGCAGTAAGGCTTAATCTTTTCAATGTTCAACAAAGCCTGCTTTCTGGCAAACTTTCTAAGCAGTCTTTCAGCATTAAAGTCAGCTAAATACTTTCTTGATGTAGCAGCCATCTTGTCTGAGCCTTCGATTGTCTCCCCGCCCAACTCAACCCAATAAAGCCAGTGGCCGGGCGCATAGGATAGCGCGTCAATTAGTCTCCGTGAAGCGTGTAGTCCCTGCCTACAAAGCATGGGTTCGTAGTCAACAGTGTGTGTTGTGCCGACCCTTATCTGTCTGTTATCGCCATAACGAAGTTTTTTATCGTTAGTCGCAAAGTAAAATGCTTTAGTCATTGTCTTTCTTCTTTAGTTTCCGCAAACAGGGCAATCCCCGTGACTTCCAGAGCAGCCTGTATAGTTTTTGTCATCAAGCTGAATCCCGTTGCATTCAATAAGGAATCCGAATGACTTTAGGTGATCTATAGCTTTTTTTGTAACATACAAATGATATTCTGTTTCACTAAGTAAATTATCTTCTGGAAATTTTTGATTGATCGCAGTGTTGGTGGTGCTAGGGTGGACGGGGCCATCAGACAACAAATAAACCACTTCCCATTGGTCGCTAGATTGGGCGCACTGAACGCCTAAAACATAAGCTTCTGCGCCACTTGTCTTAAATTTTACTTTTTGACCTATTCTATATTTTGGGTCATATTTTTTTAATTTGGTCATGGTTGCCCCCTCTTTGATTTCACTCACGGGCTTGCCGCAGTAACAGCAATAGTTTATGCCATTGTCTTTTAGGTCTCCGTCACTCATTACAAAACATTGTTGACAAGATGTTTCGTAGCAGTACCAATCGCTGTTATCCAGAGTCCAATCGCAAGTCTCTTTGTCATCTATTATTTTTTCTGTATTACTCATTGTCTTTCTCCTTTAATGCCCCGTTTCGGAGAACAGGTGGGGCAGACCCGCAAGGAAGGTGATATGAGACACCTATCTCCAAGTGAAATTAGAACGGTATATCGTCTTCTACTACTGCTTCTTTGTAGCTACCGTCGTTGTTAGTGGCTTCATTCTTAAAGCCGTGGTGCTGCTTCCCTACTGCCGGGCCCTCTCTTCTTGGTAGGTCTACGTCCATTACTTCAAGTGTTGGGGTTGTTCTCTTAATGCCGTCATCCCCGGTCCACTCGTCAATATAGAATCGTCCAACAAATGCGGGCTTGCTACCCTTGGTTAGATACGGTGTCAATGACTCAGCTTGCTTGCCAAATAACTTGCACTTAACCCACATAGTCTTTTGCTTGTCACCAAAGCCATGAGTAACCGCCATAGATACTGTGCCAATAGCTGTCCCGCCTTTAGTGTAGGCGATTTCCATGTCGCCACCTAAGTTCCCTGATGCGTGTAATATGTTCATAGTTTTACTCCGTATTTGATTAATATAGGATCTAAGTCGGCTAAAATCTTGCCTGTTAGTTTAATGTCGTGCCTGTTGGCCCACATAGCCAACTCCACATGAATAGATGGTTTTGCATTTGCTTTAGATGCTGCCATATGTTCATCAATTGCCGCTTGAACCGTTCTGATGTTACGCTTACCCTTGATAGCCTGGTTGAAGTCGTACTCAACCCATAATGAGCGCATAACTAAGTATTCAGTCAGCTTCTCATCAGCCAGTCTCAGTGCCTCATCCCTAGCTTCATTGAAGTCCATGTCATCTAACGGGTTAGATACCTCAAAGTGCGCTAATTCACCCTCAAAGTCATTCCAACCGCTAATTAACTGAGCAAAATCGTCCTCTGTTGGATGGAACCATGCAGATTCTAACAACTCTTTCTCTTCATCTGCAATAGAAAACAGGACTTTATCTATACCTGTTGTATAACACTGGTGAACCAACTGCCATTTATGGGACTCCGGGATGACACCTTCTAATACGTGTTCAGCGAGGTGTTTGTTCCAAGTCTTGCATTCCCATACTACTTCGTTTACCAGGTTAATCCCATCCAACGAGGACAGAAAGCGATTATCCTTAATAGCGGTTAAAGGGTCAAGTGCAAATCCAAATAGACCCTGTTCAACTCTAGCCCTAGCCCACTCTTCGTTGTGGTGGCCCTGCTCAAAAATGCCTTGAAGGTATTCAGATACCACTGGCTTGATGCCGGTCTTCTTCTCTACCAATAAGTCGTGTCGTGATTTATACTTAGATGTCCCCATCATGGCGTCTGCTTCAGAGGCTGTGTAATACTGCCCTCTAAGGTCTTGCCATTCCTGTGACCCTTGTTCCAAGTCTAAAAACTCAGTGGACATACTGTCCTCCATAGCTCGGTTCATCCGTCTTTTCGACTGTGATTTTAAAAAACTCTGGGCCAAACTGTACTTCTAGCTCACCCCCATTGACCTCCATTAGATTGACCCCCTTCTCTTCAAACACTGCGAATAACAATGCCATACAAAAGGTATCAACGTCGTTGTGGCTCGCTTCGAGTTCTTCAATAATTTCCTCAAAGCCGTCAACTATTTGTCCTAACTTATCCATTAGCTCACCTTTATTGCTTTAAGCGTTTTGACGTGTTGAGGATTCATAAAGTATCCTTTGGAACTAACCATGCCGATAATAGTGTCAGGGCTGTGTGAGCCTGATTCAATTAGCGTAGTCCATGCGGGCAAGTTCTTCTGGAAGTCCTTGTCAGTGTACTCCTGCTTACTCTTAGGTGCAGAAACGCCCTTAGATGTAGACTTACGCGCCTCTTCACTTGAGTCCATTGAGTCAGCATCCTTGGTGTCGTCTAATAAGAACAAGCCTCCTGCGGCATACTTACGAGCATAGGTAGAAGCTGCGCCAGTTATCTGACTCTCATCCATTCCTTTTCTATTTAAAGGCTCTCTCGCAAAGGCTGATGCGGTTACTTGCTCTATCCCATCAGTTAGCATAGCTGTTGCTTTGACGTAAACCCTGTCACCATAGACCTCAATAGAGTCAGAGAATGTTAATACTAATCCATGCTCTTTTAGTAAGGGCTTGACTGATTCCTGGATGGCCTCAATGTTTCTGTACTTATACCCGCCAAATTTATTGGTCTGGTCTTTTGGGGCTTTCAGGTCTGACTGAATGTCAGTTAGTTTTTGTGATAATTTCATAGCACTATTCCTATTATTAAGAAGCAGACAACCAAGAGGATGCTATAGAGCCAATCCCATTTGTCATGATTTCGCATAGAACCTCTCTGTTATTCTCGCAATCAGTGAGCGTTAAATCGTAAGGTATTACCGGGCTTTGCACTTCAGCCATATCAACATCGATGCAAACAGACGGGGAGCTACCCTTCGCTGTGGCTGTTGACTTAACAGACCAGATAATATCCAAGATAGATGGGCAAATGTACGCAAGGCACTGGTAATCCCCTTCTGTCTTATGATTAAAGTCACTAATGTAACGCTGCCAATTTGAATATAAAAAGGCGCATTGTAACGATAAGCCGTTGATATTTAAGAAAAATGTATTGCCCTCTCCATTGATAACAGACTGGGCATTTTTGACGGGTAGATAAAAACTACACACTAGATATGACATAAATTCAACCTCCTTATAATTGAATCTCTCATTAACTAAAGGTATAATACGCTTACTTTATCATTAATGCAAGTCATAAATGGAGATATTTATGTATAAAGAAGATGTTCTGTCTTATTATAAGACTAAAGTGAATAATCCTTGCTCTACTGTTGCAGAGATATTAGGCATTAGTCAATCTGCCGTGTCCAGGTGGGGTAGAGTTATCCCAGAACTTCGGGCTATGAAGTTGCAACGTCACACTCGTGGTCGATTAAGATACGATCCCACTCTCTATTAAGTCTTTAGCCAGATCCGCTTGATCCTGAGCGGATTTTGGTGTATCGTCCTTTTTTTGGTCTGAACCACCACAAGTTTTAGGTTCTTCTGTGCCTGGTGTTCAAAAAAGCAGAATAGAGTTGCTAACTAATATGGGTCAATACCGCGAACTGACCGTTAGCCTGAGATGGGACTACGAGGATAAGGGGACTTGAGTACCCGTGGTGCAGACCACGAGGGAAAGGGCGGTAGAACTAAGTAAAATTTAATAAAAATAAACCTCTTGACATGTGATTTGCTCAAGCGTATGGTAATTAAAACCAAGGAGAAAGCAATGCAATATGTGAGAAGCGCAACAAAAAAAATTCTAGCCCTATATGAAGAAACAAAAGATGTTGATACTGTTTCTGCCTTACTGGGCTATGGTAGCAACACTTATGTGTACACAGTCCTAAGAAAGCATGGGGTTAAGTTAGTAAAGAAGCGTAAAATAACCACTCATTCAGCAACCTACCGAACCGAAGAAGAAAATATCCGCCTTAAACATGACAAAAGACTAGCTAAAACTAATAAGCCTGTCTGGGATACTCTTCTATCTGGGCCATCCTTTATGTCCAGAGCCATTGTTAACTATGAAAAAGCGCAATCCAGTTGCCAAGTATAATAGGCATAAGGGTGGCTTTCATACCCCCAAGAAATTTACTCGCAAAGTAAAGCATAGGAGTCGTAATGAGAGTAGGAATCATAGGTGATACACATATACCTTATGAGCATAAAGATTACTTGAAGTTTTGTAAGTCGGTGTTCAAAAAACAAAGATGCAATAAAATCATACACATAGGGGACTTAATTGACCATCACGCTTTGAGTTTTCATGAGTCGGAAACCAGTCTAAAAGGCGCGAATGGTGAACTGCTAGATGCTAAGGAACGTCTTCGGCCCTGGTTCAGGGCTTTCCCTAAACTCACCGTCATTCTTGGGAACCATGACCGTATTCCTGCTAGGCAACTTAAGAAAATTGGAGTTGACTCGGAAGTATGGATGCGCCCGTTACCCGAAGTCTATCAATTTCCTAAAGGCTGGAACACAGCTGATGAGGTCAAAATCGATGGTGTCATTTACCATCACGGAGAAACCGCGTCCGGTGTCAATGGATTCAGAGGGGATGCCATCGCTCGTATGTGCAACACAGTTTCGGGTCACAACCATTCCAATGCAGGAGTATCAGCTACTGCTTCCCAGCATAGGCTTGTATGGGGAATGGCGGTTGGTTGTGGGGTAGACGCTAAATCTATGGCTTTTGTCTATGGTAAGCATTTTAGAAAGAAGCCGATTGTTGCTTGTGGGACGGTTATTAATGGTGATCCACGAGTACACTTTATGGATCTAGGAGAGGAATAATGAGCGATTGTTACGAGATTTGGTGTTTGTTGTTTGCTGTACTTGGGGTTCCTTTATTGCTAACCGCGATTGTTCTTGGTATCGCCAGGTACTGCCGGGTTGTTAGATTTAGCTGGGAGAAGAACGATGAAGTCTAAACTAAATGACACAAAACCCCACCAGTGGGACGAATTAAGAGGATTATATAATGGTAGAAAACAGACCGGACAGGTACTTGATTATCGAGCCGCAAAGGAACGAATCAGGAATCGTAGAGAGCAAGACACTAGCCGAGGTTAAATACATTGGCGAAGCCAGGAAGATAAAAGCTAAGGCCACTCATGCACTAGCCTTTATATGGGATAGAGATACGAGAGAAGAGGTGTTCTAATGGATAAGGACTTTAACTACTTCTGGAATGCCTACAGAAAGAAGCGTGGGAAACAGGCCACGGTGAAACAATGGGACAAACTGGATGCTATCGACAGGAAGATGGTTGTAGATAATGTGTCATCATTTATTAAAGCTAACCCAGACCCTAAGTATCGGCCAGACCCAGAAAGATACTTAAAGCATCGTCGATTTGAGGACGAGACAGCCCCTGAGAAGCCCTTAGAGGCGCTTCACCCATCACATGAAGCATACGTACCACCAGAGCCTGAAGTCTCACCAGAGTTCGATACATGGGCGCGTGAGATGGAAGATAAGTTTGGAGTAAAACCCAAGTATCCTACTGAAGAAGAGTTACAGAAAGGCAGAAAAGAACTAGGATATGATTAGGAGAACATCATGGAATTAATTGCAAAGAAAACACCTATTGGCTTTGAGGTATTAAGCCAGGATGTTGATAAGTTATTTAAATTAAAGAATGGCGAAATGTTTAAAGTGAAGGTTGTCCGTCCAAGAAACCTAAACTTTCATCGTAAATTCTTTGGTATGTTACGCCTTGCCTTTGACAACCAAGAGGTTTATGAGGACTTTGATGTCTTTGAAGAGGTTATTAAACTAGGTATACATCATGTGTCCTGCTTTTATATGCCTAATGGATACCCTTGTTATAAATCTAAATCTATCTCATTTGCAAAGATGTCTCAGGATGAGTTTGAAGAGTTCTATGAGAAGGCTGGCAGATACATAGAGAGAGAGTTTAAAATTGAATGGGAAGACTTGAGCCGTGAAGCAGAAGAAGTGTAGGGTTTGCAGGGAATTATTCACCCCATTTACAACAACCAGTGTGGTGTGCGGAGTTGAATGTGCATCAAAACTAGCTAAGAAAAAGGTCCAGGATAAAAAAGATGCAGAGTTCAGAGAACGTAAAAGACGGTTCAAACGAAGCGATATTGGCGTACAGAAAAGAGAGGCTTCTAAAGCCTTCAATGCTTATATACGGGAAAGAGATAAAGAAGACGGGTGTATTTCCTGTGGTATTAAACAAGGTAGGCAGTTTCATGCGGGCCATTTCAAGACTCGCGGCGCACACCCAGAGCTGGCATTTAATGAAGATAATTGCCATAAGCAGTGTAGTGTATGTAACAATCATTTGTCTGGGAATCTTGTTGATTATCGCGAACGCTTGATAGGCAAGATAGGTAAGAAGAGGGTGTTAAACCTGGAAGAGTATCACCCTCCTATCAGAAGGACCGCTAAGGATTACGAAGATATCAAGATTAAGTATCGAAAGAAGCTAAAAGAGCTTAAATCTCTTTAATCACAATAGATGCGCTATTACTTAACCTGACTTTGTACCTGTGAGGATACTTGGCTTCTAACCATAGATCTAACTTGAGTCTTAGCGCCAGTTAATCCAGTTGGATTTGATGGGTTACTCCCAACCTGGTCAATGATAACCTCAAATCTATCCCACTCCCCACTGGTTGCATCCCAATAGTGCATGTAGAAGTTACTAGTAGCATCAGTAGTAAGTATGCCTGTTGCATCCACTGAGGTGTTGTTAGCTGTTGGATACATCACCTGAGATGTGTCAGGAATAGTGCCTACGAAGTTCTCAAAGACGCTCCCTGTGGTTTTAACGGCTGATGTAATCTCTTGTACTGCATACCCTGCCTTGGGGTTATAGGTAACCGCTAGAGAGGCTGAGTCTGTACCATCTGTGAAGTCGGCTGTAATCGAGTGAGAGGCTGATGTAAATGGGTTTCCCACTGTAGGTGTAGTAATTGCAGTGACATCAATGTTGTCGAATGTGCCTGTGACTGTGCTTGCTGCTTCCCATACAAGAACCAAGGCAACCATTTCGTCACCTGCTCCACCATGAGAGAATGTAGTTTCTACCGTGCCAGTTGCGCTAATCGCCTTTGTACCAAAAGCTATACTTGTATCGCCTGAGTTGTAATTAGACGCAAAGCTATTTGTCCATGCAGGGGTCGTAGATAATGCAACGGCATCAGCACAAGCTACCGCAAAGGCCGCTGTATTGGCAGCAGTTGTAGTGGCTGTTGTTCCTGTTGAACGACTTGTTGTTGATGTAGCTGCGCCATCCGATACAACCGAAACATTAGGTGTAGCGCCTGTTAATCCTGAGAACTCGCCTACCCATACTGTGCCTTGTCTTGCGGCAAGTCGAGCATCACCCCATGAAACACTAGTCTCTGTGCCATCTGAGACTTTATAGGCTATAGCTAAGGTGAATGTTCCTGCATCCCCAACTTCTGCGCCCAACGTCCATCCTGAAGGAACAACTACAGGTGTGTTGCCTGAGTGGTTTGCGGTGTTCTTAAATACCGATACAAGTACATTTCCTGAAGTCGTAGCGGAGGTGTAAGTTACATCATGTGGGTATTCATTTGCACTATCTGAGGCTTCCTGAACTAAATTACCAAAACTCATAAATTAAACCCCGCTCTAAAGTAACTATTAATTCTAGGAGCTTGATAAAGTGGTTTGATTTCACCTACCTCTCTGGTTAATAGTTCACTAACAAAATAAGTGTATGTGGCTGTTGCGCCAATAGATGTCATGTAGTCTGTGATAACACTGTCAGGATGAGGCCAACTAACATCAGTCTGGTCTTGAGATGCCCACCATTCATAAACCACATTGCCTGTCTTGGTTGCTATATCCGATGGGTCGTTAATACCCCTGTCAACATCTGAGTCAATTCGATTAGCTACTACGTTAGTAGTAAGCGTGACCGTTCCGCCATTGTTCTCTGCGTCTATAGGGATATTGATGCCCCATATAGAGCCTGATGTTTGTGGATTAGCGTCTAACAAGTCCATGTCAACGCCCTCAATGACAACATTGTCCTCGCCTAGTGCATTCACGCCTGAAGCTAAAGGAAAGCCATCATAGCCAATCTCTATCCCTACAGGGCAACGAGCTACAAAGTTATCTATTACTTGTCCACCTGGACGAACATAAAGGCCGTGGCTAGAAGCGTCTAGTGAGATATTGCGTTGTACTGACAGGTCTGTGCCATCACAGGTATGTTGAATATAGATGTTGTGGTTGCGTGTGTATCTGTGCGCCTGAACTTCGGGAACATCAGCATTCCAACCGTTGTTGTAAAACACGTTATCCTCAACGGTTAGCCCCACGACACCCTCACAGAAAACGCCTGAACAATAACTAGCACCATCGTATAACTGCCATGAGTTATGAAGGATGTTATTCTTTATTGTGACGTTTGATGCGTTATAAATATCAAAAGCATCAACATTAATGGACTCTGAAAAGAATCCTATCTTGCAGTCGTCCACTGTTAGGTAATCACCACCACCCACAAGCCGCAAACAATCTGGGCCACTAGCTCCATTGTCATAAGATACGTTGTTAGGGTCGCGGGTATAGGCATAAAACTCTACTCCGTAACAAGTCCAATAGTTGTAGTTATTGCCGTTAAAATTCACTACAGGCAAGTCATCAATCTGAACTAACGGCCTAGCACCTGATGACCCATAGCATCCTAATAAAAACGTATTTGTTGATGATAATCCATTGAGTAATGCGCCTGATAAGGACGCTGTAATAGTCCAGCTATCACCACGCTTCAATAAAACCCAATCGCCTTGACCATCCCTTGCCTGAGTTAATGCAGCCTCGATGGTTGCGTATTCATTGACTGCTGCTTGTGGTTCAAATGGCGTTACTACAGTAGCTAAATCCGTATACGCACCTGTACCATCATTGCCTGAGTCTGACACATACATAATGCGTGATGTAGCAGCAGGCAAATAACTAGGTGGGAAGGATGTTCTCTCGCCTGAAGCAAACTCACCATCCCTAATCGGACTACTGCCCTGAACAGTCCATGTACTAATATTTAAGTCATTAGCAGTAGCCATCAGTCCTCCGTAATCCCCGTCATAGCGCTAGCGCGTGTGCCGTTGGTTAATGTAATGCCTGTGATGCTTCCTGAGAAGCCTGAGACTTCGTAAGTGTTATTCTGTTGAGCGTCTAAGATAATCTCATTAGTGTTAATGTCGTCTACTGAGGCTGTAACAACACTCTCTTCCCATGTCAGTAGTAATGACCCCATGTTTTCTGCCGCGCCATCATGGGTCAGCGTAGTCTCTACTGTTCCTGTCGTTGTGTGAGATTTTGTAGCAACAAACAAGGTTGTGCCAGTAGTGTCTTGATGCTCCTCTGTGAAGCTATTAGAGTAGAGTGCTGATGTTACTGTTGGGTTGTCGGCATCTGTTACCCATGCCGCTATAGAGAAAGTGTTTGCAGCCGTTGTTGCTGCGCTTGTGCCTGTTGATAGCGTCTGAACTGTCGAGAATCCTGATGTGTTGTTAATAACCGCAACATGAGGGGTAGCTCCTGTTAAGCCTGAATACTCCCCAACCCAAACATCCCATGAGTAGTTATCTGGATCTCTGTCCGAAGTCCAACTAATAGCCGTTTCACCACCAACCGCTTCCTTGTAAGCAATGGCTATTCCTGCCTGATTGCTAGCAGTTTGCATCTGCCCATCTGTCGGGATGGTGAACCCAGTAGGCGCAGTGAATGATGTAAGCGCATTGTGATTTGACGCTACAACACAGAACAGTATATTTCCTGCTGTTGCAGGTGCATCAAGTGTAACTGTAGCAGGGTTCGAGTTGTTGTTAGTTGCCGCTTTTTCCTGTACTAATAGAGTTGTCATTATGATACCACCAAGTCAAATCCTTCTCGGATATAGTCGTTTACATTGGGTGCTGAGTACAGGCCATGAGTTGTACCTGTTGGTCGAGCTAAATGCCATGAAACAAAGTCATCGTATGTTGTCCCCAATCCCTCGCTGACCATATAGCTGTCTACGTTTCTGCTTGCGTCTGTGAACGTATCTGGCGCATCTTCTGTTGCGTTCCAGTTGAATACGATGTTGTTCGTGTATGTTGCGAAACCTTGTTGCGTTATTCCTACATTTGTCCCAGACTCTAATCTGTTTGCTACAATAGTGTCCTGTACAACCGCCTCACCACCGTTATCTTCTGTATAACCAACAATATAAACCCCGTATACAGCCGTTGTAGTTCCTGCGTTTTGAGGGTCAGTGGCATCCATTCTCATGCCCTCAATAATCACCTGCTTTAGTGAAATGCCTGTGACTCCATTATCAAAAGGAACATCTACCCCTGCCTTTGAGTAACCCACAGCGCATCGAGCATATAAGTTATCTTCATATGTTCCACCCATGCGCCCTTGACAACCATGACTAGCACCCTCTAGTGATACATTTCTCTTGAAGTCTGCATCTGCTCCGTTATTGTTGTGTTGGAAGTAAACATTGTGGTTGTATTGGTGTCTGTGACAGCCAGACAGAGAGCCATTTTCATGCCATCCGTTGTGATACCAGAAGTTATCATTAACGCGAATTGAACCCTCAACCCCTGATAAGAATATCCCAGATGAGTAGCCTGAACTGAGGTCATAAAGTTGGTCGTGGATGATAGAGTTTTTGACTGTTATATTCTGATATGCTGTGCCTGTTGTCTGGATGACGATGCCATCCTTGAAGTAAGATATATCGCAGTCATCAACAACTATATCTGAGCCACCACCAGATCCTACATAGCGGATACCATAAGCCCCAGACGACTCATTGCCTAAGACGAAACCAACGTTATCAGGGTCACGCTCTGCACAATAGATTTTTAATCCATAGAAAGTTATATAATTGGCTGACCCACTAGTCACATTAGCAACAGTTCCTGCGCCATTTGAAATGACAGGCCTATCGCCTGTTGAGCCATAATAGCCAATCAGAGTTGGCAATACCGCAGATGACCCATCTGTGGATGCCGCTAAACCTAGCGAGCCTGCGAACGACTCTCCTCTCTTAAATAGAATCCAGTCGCCTTCACCACTCCTTAATTGAGATGATGCGGCTGAAATGGACTGATATGGTAGTTCGTTCCCATCAGGGATGAACGGGTCTGGTTGTGCTGCAAGATTAGTTGGTGCGCCTGTACCATCATTTCCAAGTGTTGAATCAACATAGATTATTCTTGCTGTTGCACTTGGTGCGTATGAACTGGATTCAGTTCGAACGGATGCAGGGAAACTACCATCTCTTAGAGGGGTAGAACTCTGCACAGTCCAACCAGATATGTTGAGGTCGTTAGCAGTTGCCATTAGCCATCTATCTGCATAGTGGCATCGCCAGTAAGTGCCGCTCTTAGTAGGCTGCCTTGGGTTGCCTCAACATTGAATGTAGTTGTTGCTGATACACTTGAATCTGACATATCAGTATAAGAAACACCCTTGTCTAAGGATAGTTCTATCTTAGCTGTGCCAGCACTCATTACGAATGCAACCGAGTATATCCCCGTGTTTGGGACTATGAAGACATCCCCGTCTGTTAATGTTGCCATGTTAGCTCCTGTTAATTACTTCCAAGCATTGTAGCAAGGAAGGTACTCATAAATATTGCGATGGCAATAAACACCACCTTTTCAGCCCACTCTCGTGGCTTTGCGTTGGCCTCTTGACCTGACTCCAAAACAGTTACTCTCGTTTCATGAGCCGAAATTTTTTTTTCTTGTTCAGTAATCTTGTCGTCATGTCCTTCAAGACGTTTTGAGATACCCCTAAATCGCTCTTTGTTTTCAGTATGTATCTGCTCAGTTCTTATGTGAGCCTGAGCTAATTCATTTATTGACTCTGTTAAATCACGAAGACGATTATTAGTCTGCGTGTTCTGCTCAGAAACCAATTTGGCATACGGCTCAATTATCTCCGCAAAATCCCTCTGTCTGTCTGATGTTCCCATAACTTATCCTTACTTGTATCTAATAAATATCCCATCGTTTGAGTTAAAGTTGTCACTACCTGTGGACGTTACTCTAACCTGGGTTAGTTCATCTGAGAGCAACTTAAAGCCATTAGCTGTACACAATTGTGACACGACTCCTGTATGGTTTGCGTTAGTTCCGTGACACTGCCACCTATTTGTTCCTGGGACCCTAACCATACTAGCCTTAAAGTAGTTGTTCTGTGCCGCAGATTGATTTCTGCATAACTGGAATCCAGCACTAAAGTTAGTATTGGTTGCATCGTCTGCTGACACTCTGCCCACATAGCCAGTAGTCTCAAATCCGCCTGAGTCACCTAGCTGGATCTGAAGTTCGCCACCGCCATTAAAGCGCATCTCAGTAACATAAACCTCTATCTCATTTAACCCAGCAGGAAGAGAGGTAAAATCAATATCCTGTACAGCAATTGTTGAGTCAACCGCACTATAAGTCCAGTCACCACCGGCGGCTGTCCATCTCACCAAGTACACTATGGCGCCATCAGCAGCGCCTATTGAGGCAGTTCCCGTTGGGCTGTCAACACCAGTGTCGATAGTAAATGTCAATCCAGAAGCATACCCAGAATCAACAGCTGTCCAGTGCATTGTATTGTCAGTTAAGAGTATGCCTACTAGATCGCCAGCTTGTAACGCGCCTGTTAATGGAGTGTCTAAGGATACATCTTCAACAGTTACACTTGTCGCGCCATTAGCCAAAGCCCCATTGAGTTTAGTTGCCAATGCAAATGAGCAGACATAATCCCCTGCCTCGGTGCTACAAACCGTTCCCATATCAGCAAAGCCCATAGTAGGCTCTGAATCAAGATACAAGGTTGTTGGTTGCTTCTCTAGTCTGGCTACTACTGCTGAGTTGCCTTGCGCGTTCTCGTAGTAATAACAAGATACATGCTTTATCTGGCAAGCCACATCCCCGGTATACACCTTGAATCGAATGTAGGCAATGTCGTTAGTGATAATGGAGCATGATGCGTTAGGGGTTAGCCCTGAATTTTCAAATGCGTCATCGCCTGTTAACTGCCCTGAAGCAAATGAGCCGTCTGCCGTGTAGGTTGTTAGCTCAGATGAGCTAAACCACATTCCAGCGCCTGTTAAGATATTCTGGTTAGGCACTTGCTGTGCTGCGGGAACAACTAAAGGAGCGCCTTCTGCGTCGTACAGATAAGCGTTGTATCGAATATTTCCTTCTGGCACATCGGCATAGAATGCAAAAATATCACCGGCCTTTACTGGAATTAATGGGCTTTCACATACTTGTGTAAATGCGTTAGGGAAGTATGAACTAATTGGTGAAGGAACAGCGCCGCCTGGACCGGCATAGTTTCTGCGCTCTTCAGGGATGCCTACCAAGCCTTTAATGTTAGATGATGAGCTAGAAGAGTTTAAGACTACGCCGTTACTTACTAATGTGTTGTCGCCTGAAAAGCTAAATACTTCGGTGCGTTTCTTTTGCTCTGCTCTCTCTAAGGCATACTCATTGCCAACACCGTTGTCTATTACCCCTGATGAGAGAAATGGGGATTTCAGATAGCCGTATGGGTTGAGAGACGCCACCCATGTTCCATGGAAGCTGTTTAGATAGGTCTTCTCGCCTAAGATTAATGTAGAACCACGCGCATTGCCTGAGACAAACGCCCCGGCACTAGTGGTGTCAGTGCTGTCCAGACTAAACTGCGTGTCTGATATTTTGGTAATCGTATAATAGCCTTCAGCTAATGTCATCCCGGTGACTGCGTAGATATATACTTCATCACCAGTTTCTTGGAAGTGTTCATCGACAGTTACTACCGCAGGGTTAGCTTCGGTAATGCCTGTTATTGTGTAGGACTTGCTAATGCCTTCCCAGCGTTGATCTTTGAATAACCAGTTAGAAGCTACTTCTAAATCAACTCGACAAGCTTGCTCCTCAAAGTTATTTCCATAGAAGCGAACATGGTTATGTATGTACCCTTTATCGTAGTCTTTAACTTGAATGAGTCGGCCATTATGTATTTCCACCTCTGTGAACCAACCAACAGTAGGGACTTCTAATTCATTTCTTTGATCGTTATCAATCTCAAGTAAATTAACTTGTGCTGTTAAATCAACGCGGCCATAAGCGTTTGAGTTGTAACTTCTTACACCAGCCTCTAAAGTGTCTTGCTGATAAAAGCGAACGTATTTTGCTTTACCTATCTCTATGTGAAAGTTCTTTACGCCATTAATGGATAACTGAGGTCTGACAGTGTGATTAACACCAGTTACATTGGATGACTTAAACTCACCGCGGAATCGCCAATCAATAATGCTCTCATCGTATTCACCAGCATAAGCCGTCGTAGAAACATTAAACTCACCAGCAGAAGGCGCTCCTGCCACTTTAAGTATGCCGTTTACTGTAGCGCCTACAGAGGCGTCTAGTAAGGCTTGTAGTCCCGCAGTTAGCCCCGCAGTTTTATCGTCATTGTCACCAAAGGTGTAAACGTAATTGCCTGTACCGCCTGTACTGGTGCTGTAGGAAAATCCGCCCACAATCATGCAGTAGTTATCCCACGTACTGGCTACGCCATTTACTGTGCGTGTTGAGGCAACCGCTGTGTTATCAATAGGGGTTGTGTCAAATGAACAAGCCAGGTTAATAAAAGGTATTCCCCTCATATCCACCTGAGCATCTAGTGTGTAGGTTCTTGTTGGGTCATATGATACTAAGGCGTATCGGTTAGAGCGACATGCTGCACATGCTTCATTAATCTCAGTTGAGGCCGCACCGTCAACAGTAACGTAATCGTCTAAGTTGATAATGCCTGTAATAGAGGTTAGTGGGGATGTTCCGTTTGGATCAGCCCATTCCAATGAGGTTAGGGCCGCATTAACACGAAGATATGTTAAAGGGATCGTTGGTTTAGGGATGAGTGTAGAAAATGTATCGTCATCATCTAAATCAATAGTTAAGGTATCGCCACCGCCAGTGATTTGCTGAATTGCTAACCACAGTCTATCGAAATCATCATTGACTTGCTGTGCCTTAAAGTTTCCGCCATCAGCGTAATCCTGCTCTCTATCTAAATCCATATCACGGAGAAATATATATACCTCCCCAGCAGAGGCGGGAGTGACCAAGGTGATTGTCCCACCTGTATCAGCGCCAGCGCCAGATACTGTGTAATCAGTTGTTAGTGTTAGCCTTGTGCCGTCTTTGAACACCGCTAAATCAGCATCCTCATGCACCTCAAAGTCATACGTCAGAACAGTTTGCCCTGCTGTAGCAGTGATTTCAGTACGAACACCTCTATCTTGAACAGTCATTATAATGCCTCATTTACAGATTCTTCTATTGTATCAAATCCTTGCCTAATTAGCGACAGATTCTGGTATGGAAGCAGTCTTCTTAACGCTCTTGTGTCGCTGTCTTTCCATTCACCTTCACTTAAAGCGGAGCCAAGACCCCCCGTCACTGTACCTACTGTGGATAATGCAGATCCAAAAGTTGGCCCTAGCAAGTTTTCTAATTTATTTCTTGACGCAAACCTTGATGCAGGGGTGCTTATACCTAATAATGGTCTTAACCCCATGTGGTTATCTGTCGCTTTTTCTAAAGTATTGTTGATTTCCATAATCATGCCTGTTGCACCAGACCTATCAATTCCTTCCATAACAAGTGCAGACATGTCATCAGTAATTGGTCTTTTAGCGTCCCATTGCTTAAATGCGTAGGACATCATCCCTAACCCAGTTAGCATGGCGAAACCACCGAGCATATTCTTATCTTGTCCTTGAATAGCCGCTATAGCCATTCTTTGAGTTGCAGCCATCATGAAAGACCTAAATTGAAACAGTGTCTTGCCCATTTCAGTAGACATAAACAATGGCTTCTCTTGACCTGGCACAACAATAACTCTGTCTGATTCTTTTCTTAGTGCGTTGCCCCACATCTGCGCTAATTCTTGGTCATCCCACTTTTTCCAGTTAGTAACAAATACACCATCTTCCATACCACCATACTTCTCAGCCTGTTTAGCCATTCGCATAGCATCAGCTTCTTCAATACCCAAACGCTGTAATCGCTTGTCGTAAGTGCCTTTAGCTAACTTCTTGAAGACTGATGTTTGCATGGTGACAGCGTGTATCTGTTTCATGCCACCTGTCCAATAATCCATTAAGTTGTATTTGCCAAACTTATCCGACATGGTTTGAAGGCCGCGCTCTAATTTTGTTCCAGCTAATGTGACATCCCCTACGTCAGCTATAATCTGTGAGCGCCCACCTACTAATGTGTCTGAACCAACACCCCATAACTTGGCTTCGTTAGCGGATACTTTAAATTGCTTTAGGTTCGTCATTAGTGGCTTTAGGCCGAATCGAAATGCGTTAACAAATCCTTCTGCCATAAACAATCTAGCCATGTCTGGTATAGATGCCGCTGTTACACCACCCATAAATCTCAAATAGTTTAGATTTCTTGTAGCTCTTAATGTCCGGTTGAACAGGGTGTTTGGATCTTTATCATTGCCATATACGCCACGCAATCTATCGCGCATTGCCTCAATGTCCCTTCTATCCCTATCTCTAAGTTTTTCCAGTTTTTCTTGTTTCTTAGCGTTTGTTTCTTTGGCTATGATGGCGTCCCAATCATCCATGATTTCTGATATTTCAGCCTTCATGTCAATATCGCCATATGCTTTAGTTAGGTGAATATCTGGAACAACCTGGCGAACATATCTACCAGCTAGCTTTTCAATATCATTCTCTAGGAAGTCTTCAATTAGGTCATCTGGGATATTAAATACACGTTTTTTTAGTGCGCCTCTAGCGCTTGTACCTTTAACACCCTTTGAGCCTTCACCTATCTTCCAGTCATAAGGAAGTATGCCGTCCCTAGACGTTTCAACTCTTCGTGCAATCTGTCGTGCGATTTCAGTAAATTCTGCTTCTGATAACTCTTCTGCGCCTTCCTTTAGCGCATTCTGTAGCTTGAGCCATTGAGCTACCTTGGTAACAAACTCACCTCGGTTTGCCTTAATCTTCTCAGGACTCCAAACACGGTTCAGGTAATTCTTCGCTGTAACAACATCCACATCTTCTGGTAGCATTTTAGCCGCTATTAATTCATTCTTTAGTGGGTCATATACGTTCTTCTGAAACGATTGAGCCGCTTTCTTGACATGTGGATCTGCATTTGGGTTTGGGTTTCTTAATTCTTTAGATACCGCGTTATTAAAGTCACGTCTACCTAACTTGCCACCCGCTACGCCATAGGCTTTATAACTATTATCTAAGTCCATTAATGCAGGATTTAAGTGTTTGCTGATATTGGTTTTTACAAATGACTCAACTGCCTGACCTGCATAACCTTTAGTCTCCATCCAAATAGGGTTCTCTGCTAACGAATTAGCTATTCTTCTTGTGGCGTTAGAGACTGATGTAATTGTTCTTGATAATGGATCAAAGCCAATAGTCTTTAATAAAGCTTGAGCAACACGGCCTTTAACATTCACATCATCCACTGTCTTTGCCGCACTAAGACTTGCCGCTTCCTCTACTTCAGCAGAGGCTCTATACAACTTATCTACATCTAAAGTATCCTCTAAAGCCTTTATCTGGGACTTTGATAGTTTAGCTGCTGCCGCGCCAATAGCGCCTGACAGGAACATGCCCATAGACATATTAAGCGCTGTATCGTTCATATTTCTTTCTAGTTGAGTTCTATGCAAAAGGAACTCTTGTGCGCCTACAGATGCTCCGCCAATAGTAGCGGTAGCCATTGCCCCTTTTAATAAACTGCCTGTCTTATAGGCTTTGACTGCTGCGCCACCTACAGGCAATAGGTTGATAGGGTCAAATACCCCTGCACCTAACCCTGCTACTAGTGACTTCCACCCGCCACTTGCAATGGTATTTAAGTCCTTCTTGCGCTGAGTGTAATACCTTCTAGACTCTTCTAGGTCTTTGTCTGAAGAAATATTGTGAGCCAGGTCGAGAAATCTGTCGTCCAGCTTTTCTTCTTCTGTCAGCTTATCCCACACCTTGTAATTTGGATCGCCATAAACCGAGCTTAAATCAAAGTCCCTCTCGTGCATATACGAGCCAATGGTATTTTCATTGCGCCACATAGCGCCCCAAACCTCTGAAAAGTCTGGCGTTTCTTCTTCAGCTATATCCCTGATAATAGGGCTTGCTAAGAAAGTTTCTTTTTGTGGTTTAACAAATGGCATTAATACTCCGGCCCAAATCGTTTCTCAGTGCTTCTTGCTTCAGAAAGCTCTTCAGCCTTTTTTTCTCGCTGAATATTCTCTTGCTCAATCTGAAATTCTCGTTCTGCTCTAGTCAGCCTCACCTTTCTAGCCTTCTCTTCGTCTGGGTAGAAGCGGTCTTCCATGAAGTTCCAGTCCCCATTTTCACGCATGTACATAACGCGATAAGTGGGTCTTCCTGAACTAACTTCCCTTTCGGTAATGTCATCCGAAAACAACTTCACGCTGCCTTTAGAGAAGTCTTCGCCAAACACTTCTTGTCTTAGGGCTTCGTACACATCATCCCTAATCTCTGGGCCAGACATATTGTAAAATAGTTCAGGCTTGTTTCTCATGAAGCCAAATTCAGAATCAGCCCAATAAGCCTTTAAGTCCTGAGTTGCTAGACGGTTAGCTGTATCTTTGTCGCCTGTTCTAGTGAAGTAATGCGTATAAAGCTCTTTGTAATCATTCTTTATGTCAGCATACTCAAATCCATTTGGATTTAAATCAGAGGTTGTCCAGCCTTCAAGAGCGTCCTTAATTCCATCATCAAAGAACTCGTCATCGTCTTTCTCGATATCTTTTAGTTGCTTCGCCCTAGCTTCCATTAGGTTTGCATTTTGAGGGTCTATCCGCCTCTTAGCTTCTGCAATAGCCTCTTCTTCTGGCATATACTCAGATAACTTAATTGATGTTTCGATAAATGCTTTAGTGTCTTTATCAGCGGTTTTGTTTAGCATTCCCGGTAGAGTGTCCACACGAGAGACTAAATCTTGCGCCTGAGAGATAAGAGATATGTCGCCTGATGTCACATATTGGTCCACTAAGCCTTTGACTTTAGATGGAACCATTCGAGTCTTTTCAATGTAAGCGGCCATTACTTTAGCTCTATCGCTTTCAGGAAGGCTCTCAATAGTCGGCCAGTATACTTCATTAAAATGGTTGTCAACGTATCGCTTATCTAATACAGGACGAACACCGTCTTCAAAATCTACACCACCTAAAACATCTTCAATATCCTGAAAAGCCTTTTGCTTATCTAATTCAGCCTTTGATTTGTTATTTATCTTATTGTAAGCATTGGCTAGCAATTGAGTTCTTTTTGGTGCAGTGATTGCCTCTGAGATAAATAAACCCTCAACCTCGTCAGCAAACTCGTCATAGTTGTCTGGTGTGATCTTCCCTGTCGCCACCTGTATCTCGATGTCAGATATTCGTCGTTTAGCATCTAGGGTTAACTCAGCTTTATCTTTAGCTAGGTTAGATTCTAGTTTATTGATGCGAACATCCATCTTGTTCAAGAAAGTGTCTTTCTGTTCGGGTGACAGTTCTTTGACATCTGCTTGGGCTATTTCATCTCTTAATGCCTTTGCTCTTAATATCTGTCTTTCTGGATCTTCTTCTTTCTCAACAATAGAATCAAACATACCCATATAACTAGCCGCTTTCGCTCTAGTTCGGTACTTTGATTTTGCAATAGCTTTTTGTTCGGGGGTTAGTAGTTCAGTGGAGTCTACATGGTCTTCATATCGGTTTATCTCTAATGCGGCATCTGCACCATTGCGTATGCTATTAAGCCCTTCGGATTCCATCCCAAGAGTGCCTTCAGTCCATTCACCTAATAATTCTTGTTGGTGTTTTAGATCGTAAGCATCTCTCGTCTTAACAATGCGTTTAGTGATTGCTGTATCGAAATCACCCGTCAGAATGCGCCTGAGAGGCTCTGGAGCGGTTTTTATGACAGTATCAGTATATGACTTAGCCGCAGCCTCAAAAGCGGCAGGATCGTCCTTATATTGCCTCTGAAGCTCATCCAGCTTCAAGAAGGTATCATTGTTTGCAGTGGCTCGATAAGATGATAGTTCATCCTTTTGCTTCTGCTTAAGATAGTCAGTTGCCTGTTGCCCAAGTCCAGCAACGGCCTCAGTAAATGCTTTGCTTTTATTTAGTTCACCCTGGTCAGGGCCAGTTGGCCTGTACCTACCATAGATGCCTATTTTAGTTTGTCTAGCCACCGTATCCGCCACCTGATGCTACGCCAATCCCAGCCTTCAATAAAGTTGATGAGGCGTTTAAGTTGCCAGTTTCTCTGGCTAAGCGGCCTTCTCGCCTTAATTGAGCCGCCTTTAATCTGTCTGACAATGTTTCCATGCTTTCAGATACTCCGATCTTCTTAGCGTCTTCCAATGCAATAGAGGCTGGGGTTCCCTCCCCACTCATTCCTGAGCCAGCTATGCCTACAACATTCTGAGCTAATCTTCGATTAATTTGCTCTCTACGCTGTAGCTCTCGGCCTGAAGCCTCAACTTCTGCTTCTTTAGCTTCTCGCTCATACATGGCTTCTGCCATACGTCCTTGCTCTCGCTGACCGTGGGCTGTTACTGCCGCTGTAGCCGCTGCTGCGTAAGCTATTTGAATTGCTGTTTGGTGCTTTACTGAAAAAGCGATTAACCAATCAATCACGACGATTCTACCTCCATATCAACGGCTAACACGATGCCTCTGCCGCCTTGTGGTAATGTTATTTCAGGACTGTCATCTCTGCCCCATCCTATATTGTCGAATGAGTCTTCAAGGATTCCTGTGTACGCATCTAAGCCAGATAACGCAGTGTCATTAAATGTTCTTGGCTCAATGATATTGTCATCTAATTGCAATAGCGTGTTTTGATGTACTCGGATGTTAGACTTAACAACCTTTTTAATTCTAAAGAAATTATTCCCTGAGCCAACAGAGGTCGCTACCGGCAAGAACTTCATATAAGGGTTAAATAGATAGCCCACTTCATACGTAGTGTAGTCCTGATTATATAGCGGAAGCGTTATATCACCATTAGCGTCAACAGTTAACTCGCCTATATAGTTGCCGTCACCAAACACAGTTACAGTCTGCCCTGCCAAATGAGTTGCGGCTGATAATGTAGCGCCACCACCATGAGCAATTTTAATTGAATTATCCGTGAGATACTCATCATCCCATCTTAACAGATAATTGCCATTAACGCCATTAACTGTTTGATTTGAAATGAAATATACTTGGTCATCAACAACAACTACGTTGGTAAATGTGGCCGACTCACCCGTCTTTGTGAAGTGAGTAAATCCATTGATGTCCTGCTCTCTTAATGTATTAAGTACAGATACACCGCCATTACTGTTTACAATGAAGATCCAATTGGCATCACTGCTTGCTGTCCCTCTCAATATATCTATATCTACAGGCGAGCTAATTGATTCAGGACTTAATACAGAAGGAGACTGAGTGTTGTACGCATCTTCGTTAAAAGAATATAAATAGTTAAATAGTTTCTTTCCAAATCGGTCAATGAAAAAAGTTGCCCCATCAATTTCCTTTACTTCCAGATTTGACGCCCCGTGGGAAGTTTGAGGTTTAACGACAACATCTTCTGGCGTAATCGGTTTAGTGTCAATAACAAATTCCTGATCGCTAGTGAAGATTTGTAAATCACGGCCAGGGTAAACATCAAAGATGCGATTAAACTTACGAGAAGTAATCGTGATAAAAATTGCTTCGTCAGGGTCACCTTCGCCAATATCGAAGTCATAAAAACTCCCTGCTTTGGATAAAAATACTGATTGTGGCTTTTGAGTTGTGCCGCCTAATACTAATCGGCCATCATAGAAACATGCGCTTCTTGGGTAGCCTCTAGTTGCACTCCAAACATCTTCTGAGCGAGGAGAGCCATTTTGAGTCTTGACTACCGTAATCCCTTTGGCCGCTGTGCCTTCTGTAGCAAAGCCTGAGATTAATTCATAGTCATCTGCTGACTCACCATTAATGGTTACTGTATACTCGCCTAGAGCCGTTCTAGCAACGCTTATGCCTGTCTCGCCAAAGTTAGGCATGTCCTGTAAATTCTTTCGTATATTAAAGGCGGTGGATGATTGCGCGTCTGCTGTTAAATCGCCAGCCCAAGTAATATTCTTACTAAGCACTCCTTCAACATCTAACTGGAATGTGTCGCCAATTACAAAGCCAGCAAAGGTTAATACCTGTATATCTGCTACCGGGGTAGGTGAGTCACTGTCATTGAAGTCGTACTGAGGGATAACTGTGAAAGGCGCTTCATCTACTCGCCAAATAGTATCTGAGTTAAAGTTGGTTATTCTGATGGGTGCGTGGTCTTCTTGGAAGGCTAGCATGACTGCTTCTGCCTGAACAGTTCTTATCTCTGCTACATCTGCGCTTGCATAGTCTGTCCATAGGTCAATAACATGAGGTGTCACGCCCTTTCTAAATACCCGACAATTCTTATCTGTAAACACCATTAGGTAGTGGGTGTCAGAGTCGTATGAGAACTCCTGCATCTTGACGTTTGATACACTTGATTCAGTGACCGCGCCAAGTTCTGCAATAGATGCTACTGAGGTTGTTAGGTCAGTTGTTCCTTTACGAATAACTCTAAACTCTCTAGTTGGAACGTCAATAGAAACCCTATAGTCTCGTTCAACGTTAGACACTAAAGGAAGGTTTAGCAAGTCTGTCCATGCTCCACCATCTGGCTTGTGCTGTATCCAAATCTCTGTGGTTGCTACTGCGGTTGATATACTAATCTTTCGGATGTTAAATAAAGCGACATCAGTGTCTGCGCCTAGATCAACTGCCGCAATGACATAATTATCTGTTACGCCTATTGGGGTTGTGGTGGTTAGGTAGGTAGATAGATCACCATCCACTGCATTAGCGCCTGTGCCGCCATTAGGGGTTGTGGGCGTTGTTGTATCAAAGGTTAGGCTGCCTAAAGTCCTTTCAGTATAAGCAAGTCCGCCTCTAGCCTTAACACCACCTTGCGGCAAAAGAACAAAGTCATCACACTGCGCCAACCCATTGAAGTATTGCTGGATGTCTGCGCGGCCTCTCGTCAGAGGTGACAACACCCCCGATGTGAAGTTGTTTTGAATGTTTCTAGATGATGCCACTAGTATCTCACTTTAATAAATGGCTGGTCCCTAAAGCTGTCCTGTGGATGTTGTTGAGAATCCGTTGCTCTAGCCATTCTTGATTGAATCACATATTCCTCAGCCATTAGTGCGCGTTTATTATCGCTGTCAGTAATAGCGCCAGAAAAGTCTTTTGCCAAAGCGTACTCTAATGTTCGTGTGAAGTAAGCAGGAAAATCATCTTCATCCACATCATGGATATATTCCGCATACAGAGCCTGGTTCAAATTGCAATATAGTTTATCGCCCAATATTTGATATTTAATATTAGGGTAAACTTTAATCAGGGTGATTAGGTCGCTTGGTAATTGATAGATGCTTTGCCACTCTTGGTCAACAGGGATGTCTGTTAAGAGGGAAAGTTGGATCTTCTTACGAGCAAAACCCCAACGAAACTTGGATAGCTCGTTCTGCTTTGCGCGTTCATATAATTGATTGGCAACGACACTTCGACGGTCAGTGCCTGTTAGGTCGTTTACTGGCTTATCGCCTATCAGCACTAAGGCTGACGAAACTATATCTACTTTACTCGGCATGATAGCTCCTATTTAAAAATGGGGACAGAGGCCCGAAAGAGCGTGTCCCCGACCCACCACCGAGTATTAGTCAGTATCAGTTTCAGTGATTGCTAAACCATCAGAAACATCAACAACTCCTGAAGCATTACTTAGAACGCTTACAATGTGAGTAGTTGGTGTATTGCTGTCTACAACAAAGATAATGTCACGAACACTAAGTTCTTTAGACGCATCATTGAAGTAACCAGCCGTATTGACAGTTGCAATCGCGTCAGCTGAAGTGTAGCTGAAAACGCTTGGCGCATCGCCAGCACTAAAGCCGATTAGGCTTAAGCCATTTCTTGAAAATGCCATGATAGCCTCCTACGCAGTCTTATTGTATTGAACTTTGATGAGGCCGCCTTCGTCACGAACAACTGAACCAGCTTTCATCATACCGTTAGATAACCAAGAGGTACGCTGTGGTATCCAGTCGATGTCAGTTTTCATGTCGAGGCCGATAGCCAAACCTACAGAACTCTTGCTGTAGAACCATGAGTCAACAATGTTAGCTGCCTCAGTCAGACCACCTTCAACGCGAGTTTCAATAATCTTGAACTTGAAGCCGGCTAATGTGTCGATGTCACCCGCTACCAGAGCTTTAATGTTCTGGTAATCAGCAGATGAAGCCTTCTCATCATTTAACAGACCACCTAGGCCATATGCTTCAATGGCTGCGTTTAAGTCTGAGTTAGGTACACCTTGGTCACGTAAGCCAACTTGTGCGTCGATTACTTTAGCCATAGTTAGGTTTGTGCCACCTTCTACTACCGCAGTAGTTAGAGGGGTAGCCGCATCCATAGCGTCAATAATTAACTGGTCACAACGACGGCCTAAAGCACCAGCGATGGTTGTAGCAAGTTCTTGCTTCTCATCGAAGTTTACTTCTTGTGCGTCAAAGATGTCAGTATATTCAGGTGCATTCCAGTTAGACAGGACTGCGATTTTAAATTCGTGATCGATATCCATCGGTGTTACTAAATCACTAGTTGACTTTTGATTAGCCAAGCCTTTAGTCATACGACGGAATTTATATTGATCACCTACTACGTTGCTTCGTACAGTACATGTGTCCTTCAAAAGTCCCATACCCTGAAAGGCATGTTTTACCATTGAGTCAAATTCCTGCACTGCAACAGACGATAAAGTCTTACTCATTACAGTATCCTCATAATTTGAGTATTAGATTAGGTTTTGAAGGCTTAGATTGGTTGTCCGGTAAGTGGGCCAATGTTCGCCTAATTACCGGATTCATAGAAGTGAATTACCCGATGTGTGTATTATAACACTACATGTAGCAAAAAGCTACAGTTAGAGAAGGGCTATGACGCCCCTCTCTTCTCTAGTGCTTCTAGCTGAGCTTTCATGCGCTGAACTTTCTTTCGATGGCTCTCGTCAACATTCATGAGGTAATTCCCGTTCTCGTCTTTCTTCATCTGCTCTTTCATCATTGAATCAAATGTAACGCCTTCTGGAGTTACCATTTCATCAACTGGAAGTGTTTGTTGAGAGGTCATAGAAATCAAGGCTTCGGTTAACTCAACATGAGATGCAGTAGTGAGTAAAGGCGCTATCTTTTCATACTCTTCCGCTTCCAGGTTGTTACGCAAGAAGCCGTCCACACGAGAGACACGCTTACTAGCGTCGTCACCTAGCTTTGCCATCTCATTCTCTCTAGAGACAGTTTCTGTCACTTCAGCTTGTGCCATAGCGAGATCTAACATTTCATTAAATCCTTCCTGTGACATGTTGTGAGATGTGCCGAACTTAATGACTTCTTGCACTAAAGCATCGTCTTTACTGATGTTCTCAGGCATAGAGTACCCGTCTTTGGGTGCGCCTTTGAATCCGCCAAACTTCTTCTCTAGTTCAACATAAGCTCTAGCCTGTTCACCTAGATTCTTGAAGTTCTCTTTTAGATACTCAGGTTTATCGCCTACGCCAGCCATGTTGTCATCATAGAACCATGACGCCTCAGCTTGAGTGTCTGCTACCAATGATTCAACCTCTGGTGTTTCGACAGGGGCTTCTGGAACTACTTCTGATACTTCTTCAGTCATGATTGACTCCTATTACTTTTCGGTGTTGGGGTAAAGGTTGGTGAGAGAGCAGGATTTCGCAAACTTCTCTGGCCCCGTTATCTAGCGCAATTCGGTTGATGTCAACCCAATCAACATGCTGTCCTTTGATGTAGCATCGAAAGGCGCGAAACTTATGAATGTATTCAAACTTCTCTATACCGTCTTCATCCATATACTTGCCCAACCAAGCTTCTTTAAAGCCCACAGAGTTTAGGTAGATATGGTCTGAGTTGTTTACTTGCATAGGGATTTGAGTTCGTTTAGGCGGCTCTAGCTCATGGATTTCACGAAGCAACCGCTCTTCCCCTTTGTTCCAGTAGGAAGGAATACCTAATTTCTTCGCTTGATTCCTGAGTTTTTCTAGTTCTTTATTTTTCATAACTGCTCGGCTCTATTCATTTGGTGGATGATGTACCTAACTGTACCTGCTTCACCATTATGATAAGCTAACTCATAGGAATAATTCTCTGCGTTAAGCGCAGTGTCATTATTGATAATGAAGGTGTTGGTTAGATGTGCTAAGA